>VTLG01015694.1_pt1 | contig 38564 bp, 61 predicted proteins | sample 4694571 | NCBI WGS metagenome assembly VTLG01 (sample SAMN12604809, study PRJNA352737) | marine metagenome | biome: ENVO:00000447; feature: ENVO:00000209|ENVO:00000569|ENVO:01000036; material: ENVO:00002151; isolation source: viral sequences binned using virsorter ... | reverse complement strand
TTGTGTAATTTCTCTGATATCACAAATGATATCTTCACCTCCTCTTATTCTTACGACTCTTACGCTCATAGGATCTCCTTTCGATTTCGGTAATAGATTGCTTAATAATATCCTTAAGGATTTTACCAGCATCAATGTTCTTTTGTTCTGCAATGGGTCGAACATGCCCCATAAGTTCCTCAGTATAACTCGAAGGTACCTCAACTGTCAATAGATCAGATTCACCATCGTAGTTATTTGGTTTACAATTCAAATAGACATTCATTAATCTCTCCAAATAAAAAGAGACCCTTGGGGTCTCTTCTGTTGTTATATTATATATGCTACTTAGATATCCTTTCTACAGCAGCACGAGACTTCTCAAGAATGTCACCTCTTAGTGGTACGAAACCTACTACAGATGACTTCTCCTGATACTCATCACTTAATGCCCTTCTAAAGGTTTCCTTGATTGCTTCAGTCTTATTACCATTACCAGTTTCAAAAGCAAGTATCCATGTAAGCGTAGCAATAGGGTATGCCCCTTCTGCTGCAGGGTTAGGGTCTGTCCCTGCGAGGTTCTCATCAAGTGATATCCCATTGAGTGCCAGAGCACCCGACTCAACTGATGGTTTAACAAACTCACCATTCTTATTCTGCAATGCAGCAGCAACAACTTCACCTTTAACATAAGATTGATTTACATAACCGATAGCACCTGGTGTATTTCTAATAACACCAGCAACACCAGCATTACCTTTGTTACCTACACCTACAGGCCAAGCAACTGACTTACCTGTTCCTAGTTTCCACTTGTCACTAAATGATTTCATAGAGTTTGTGAAGGCAGCAGTAGTACCAGAACCATCAGACCTGTATACCCAAGTCATTTTCTGATTACCACATCCGACCTGAGACCAATTATTGATCTCACCAATAGCAACTTGAACTGCCTGTTGTTGTGTAAGGTTTAAATCACAACCAGGCATATTATAACCAAAGGCAATAGTACCTCCAGTCATAGGTATCTGAACTAATCCTCGTTTTGCTTTAGCAATGTCAACAGGTTTCATAGGATCATCGGATGCTCCGAAGTCTACTGTTTCATCGAGGAATGCTTTTCGACCTGAACCACTACCAACTGCTTGATAGTTTACTCTGTGTCCTCCTTCTTTTGCGAAGTCGGCAAACCATCTAGTATATACTTTAGATGGAAAAGAAGCACCTGCTCCCGAAAGTCTAGTCCGTGCCTCGGCACAACCAGGTACTAGGGCAGCAAGTGCTGCTAATGCGATAAGCCTTTTCATTAGGATCCGCTATCGTGGCTCATTATATAGTGTATCTTAAACTACATTTAATCTGTTGTCAAGTAATCCTTACGAGCATGATGTTCGGGAACTACTTTTCCCAATTCCACGGACAAGAGTCCGTCGGCAAATACGACCTGTCGAACTTCGCAATCCTCGCTGAGTTGCCAAGAGCGTTTGAATGAACGTTGTGCCAATCCCCTGTGCTGATACGTTGCATCTGTTTCTTTATCTTCTTTGATGCCTTCAACATGTAATTTTCCAAACTCTGTGAAGACTTTGACCTCTTCCTTCTTGAAGCCTGCAAGTGCGACTTCCAATCTCGACTCATGATTATTCAATTGCACCAAATTATATGGTGGATAATTAGACTGGGAATCCGTCTCCCAAAATCTATTTAGATATTCATCCATGCCTATGCCGTTACGAGTAATCTTCTCCATGAGTTCAGGAAGATTTGCAGCATGGTATCTTGCTAGTGTGTTCATAATGGTTCTCCTTTAAAAGCGAGTGTAAGTTTTGTCCCCGAAGGCGACATTATTATTTAACCATGATCTTAAGATTTTTGGAAGTGTGATCTACCGCACAATTAATGGGGGTTATAAACACCTATATAGATGTAGGTAAAAATGTCAAGAAACATGAAGAAATTTATACCATTTATCATGCTTGCTAGCCTTGGTGCTTTGGTAACCCCAGTGAGGGCAGACATTACATCTAGATTTGCTTCGAGTGTCCAACTAAGTGTTGGTGGAGCTCATACAACAGCTGAGAGGATAGGATCCTCGTTCGCCATTAGTGGCTCAGGTGTTGACACAACTGATGGTACGACGGTTAACACGGTCAGTACTGGTACTATAGCATCAGGTGTATATTCGCCTGGAACTATAGCAGCGACTCAAGATAGTCCTGGATCATCATTTAGCTTCGCTCAGAGTTATACTCAAGCTGACGCTATTCCAGGTAGTGCTGTAACAGTTGGTGCATCACAAAACTTTGGTGACATTAGTAGTACTGCTGGTGGAACTGTTGGCGATTTAGCTGGTTCAGTTACCAGTAGTCATGGATTTAGTGGCGTAGCAGCTGGTGGAGCTAACACCTCAGCTACTTCTCAATTTGTGACAGAGCTGACAATTAAGTAGGATATGAAGGATGAATAAATTTATCCTATTATTTTTATTATTAATTCCGTCCAAAGTCCTTGCAGTCCCTGTGGTCCCAAACTTTCAGCAGGGCTCAATGACTAGCCATACGGAAACAGAATCTACCGTAACAGAAACAATTAATTCAGTTGATTATAGAACAGGATGGGAATATTCAGTGACAGGTGTAGGGATATCCAACAATGGAGAGGCTTTAAATCCCAACGTCAACACCTCAACAGTGACAATAAGTCCAAGCGTCGGAACCAATGGAGATATGGTAACGGGAAGCGTAACATCTTCTCACGATGCATTGGACTTCTCAAATCAAAGCAACTACACAATGACAACTCCAGGGGGAGCATTTCAATTTACCCAGAGTTATCAAGGCCCAGGCATGACCAACCAAACTCTCATACAAAGAGTCACCACAATAGAGTCCGTAACAGATACAACAAGTGTGTTTACCCAGTAATTGCAACGGGTCTCGTACTTAATTCTTTACTACCAATTAAAGCCTTAGCAGAAGGTGTTGGTGGTGTAAGTGCTACTGCTAATCCTATCGCCAATAGTTCGGGCTCAGTCACGAACCAGGCAATACAAGTTTTACAAGGTCCATACGTTACTAACACCTATGGTGGTGGTGTATCATGTCAAGGTACGACTCTTAACATGACACCATACATTCAGTTCGCTGACTCAAGGAAGGATCCTTGGGAAGATTTTTATAATGAGCCACAATATAATACTAGTGATACTACAGGTAAGATGGTTCCTACCTATGTTACTGTTAAGAACTATCCTTGGGAAGAATGGTATGACGATAGAACATACACAGATGATAATGGTGATGAAGTAAGATGGTTCCCAGATGGATCAGACATCACAATCATTCAAGATATCGATAGTCCTAATGGTGTTCCTGATGTAGTTGATACTGGTGGGGAAATGACCCCATCATGGTTTAAACCTGTGCGTACTGACATGAGAGCAAACCAATCCTTTAACGTAGGTCTCTCTGCTACTCTATCAATACCATTGAATAGATCTATGCAAAAGAAGTGTAGTGAAGCAGCAACCTCACAAATAGCAGCAGTTAATCAAGCCACTGCTAACAAAAGATTAGATTTTGAGATAGCTCGTCTCAAAAATTGTGGTGAACTTATGAAGGCTGGTATTATGTTCCATCCAAACTCACCATACCATAGTATATGTGCTGATGTAGTTGTAACAGCACCAGGTGGTTTAGTTCTTCCTCACGAACATCAAATACCACAACCTAAGTGGACACCACCTACTACTTCTTCTTCATCGGAAGTAAACCCTTCTTCTCTCGATACTGATCAGTCCTCATCTCTTGAAGGGTCGGACGACGTGGGGTCTTCCCAGTCAACTTCTGAATCTTCGCAATCGTCTTCTTTATCACAGGCTTCACAACTTTCAATAACAGATCCGCAATGGGCTTTGCAAGTAGGGCAGATGTTGTCGCCACAGCAGCAATAGTTGCTGTTGTTGATACTGTAGGTATAGATGGTAAAAATTGTTCTATTGTGGGAACAGGTTCCCATATAGTCTCACAGATCAACTTATCTGGTGTTAATTTATATCCCGTTACCTTTTCTGTACCTGCCTGATTCAAGTCTCCTATACGTCTTGCATTAGGTGGAGGACATTCTACTTCAGTTGTAGGTCTATCTGTAGGAGGTGGTGTAGGTGTTGCTGGTGTATCTAAAGGATCTGAATCATTTGTATCAACCCCTTCATCACCTTCTTCTGGTTCTGTATTAATTGTCTGCCAAAATAATTCTCTGTAATCATAATCAGGTGGTTGGTAGTAGGGCATACCAGCATCACATAGTGTGGTCTGTCCTTTAGGATCATCATTTACTAGATTCTTATTAGTAGATGGATCCTTTTTAGCATTCTCTTTGTGTACTGTTACACAACCAGGCATATTAACAATAGGTGTACCAGCATAAACGGTTACAGGTACATCTATCGGTACTGCATTGGGAGGATTAACTACCCAATCACGTGTATCATGTATATTAACATTTCTTATATTAGAAACATAGACACCACGAACACCTACTGTATAGTTTCCAATCAAAGGGATTCCAGTACCATTAATTGTGATATCTGGAATCCCTGTATTATTATTTGGTATGAACGGTATTGACATCGTTATCAGGTAGTAAATTTAAATCACCCACTACTCCACCAATCACAATAAAGGCAGTAAGTACAGCACCTGCACCCCATACCCATTTCTCAAGTGCTCTTATTCTCTCTCTTACATCTTCATTTAATTTTGTTATTCTTTCATCTGTTCTATCAATTCTCTTATGGATTAACTCCATACGACGAGTAGCATTCTCAAGAGTACTATCAATGACAGCAATCTTCACATCTTGTTCTGAATCTTTGGATGTAATGTCACTCATTCTTTGCTTCTATAATTGCCTCTTTAATAACTGTCTTTAATTGTCTTAATTTTTTCTTACCAAGACCAGCACGTGTATCTATTTTAACCTTCAACCAATATACAAAGGCAAGTACCAGTATAAACTGAATACCTTCACCCCATGATAGGTTCCATGCTTCATTAAGATCTAATGATGCAGCAGCGAATGTGTTTAATAAGTTCATTTTTGTTGAGGAATTTGATTTTTATAGTCACCGTTAGGAGGTTTAATTCCTTTAACAGGACCAGAGGACTTTGGCCAATTATTAACTAGTTGTATGTATATTTCTTCTCTAACAACCTGTCTGATTGCTTCTATCTTAGCGTCTTGACGTTTCTGTGGACCACCAGTTTGTTGGTCGATGAGATGATTCCCACCGACCGTAGCACCAGTACCTATAACTGCTGCTGCTGTTACTCCTGTAGTTACTTTTTGGAAGTCCATTACTCTTCAGTATCTAAACATGCATCATTAAGTCCTTGTGCCATACCACCACCGATATCAGCACCTTGATCACCACCAAACATAGTAACCCAACCAGCAGCTAACCATCCTACAAATGGTATACCACTTACAGCAGGGGCAGCAGCAGCACCAACACTACTACCTACAAGTCTTCCTGTAGTCTCGGCTCCACCTACCGCCTTTATACACTCTTCTGTTTTCGCAGTGAGCTTTCCCTCGCTGTTACCTCCTGTAACCGCTAATGCAGCAGGATCAATCCATGCACTTCTTGTTGATACTGGTCCACCATGATGAGTTGCACCATCCATTGTATATTCTTCAGTAATAAAAGTAGTATTATTAGAGAATCCAAGAAATCCACCCTTTCTTTTGATGTCTTTCTGTTTGATCATTACCTTAGGATCATTAGCTTTATATCTAAGTCTATATCCGTCAGTACCTGCTTCTATTTCATAAGTTGAATAGTCACCTACAGGAACATTAACCTGAGGAAACTTACTTACTTTCTGACCACGATTAGCAATGATACCTATCATTCCTATATGTGATACACCAAGTAGTCCACCCAATCCAAGAGCAAACCATTTAGTCCAATTTATTTCTTTCTTTTCCATGACAATCTATAATAATTTAAAGAGGTGATGAGGGTGTTGGAAGTCCCAAACTTGCTTGAGGTACTGGTGTTGGAGATAGATCATTAGTACCTAATGGAAGATCTGATGGTACACCACCACCTAGACCACCTAGACCAATACTACCTATTGCCTTTTCTGTAACCTCTTGAATAATAGCATCTTTATTAAGATATACATACCCACCAATACCAACGACGGAGAGAGATACAATACCACTAGCAATAGCGATTCCATTTATAATTTTCTGCATAATTTTAAATTTCGTAAGTTTTCTTTTCCTTGCTATTAGGATCAACAGCAATAATTTTTAGAGGTGCTTGCTCAATCCTTAAGGTCTGAACAGGTCCACCATTGCCATTGCCATTACCATTGTTCTGCATCTTCATAGTACCATCACCTTTCTTAGATGCGGTCTGAATTCCGAAGCTAGCTAAAACTCCTGTAAAAACCGAAGCTATAAATGTTGGATCGATTTTCTGTTGCGGTACACCTGGTATGGCAACATAATTTAAAGTCAAGATCCCACCGCTCCAGGCAAGTACTGTAATACGTACAAATGTACTAATGATAGCAGCTTGTTCTTCTGGGTCTGGTAGTATAGCAGACTTCACTTTACCAAAGAGACCTTTCTTCTTTGGTTCTTCTTTTACTTCTTCTTCAACATTTTTTTCTTCAGTCATTATACCACAATTTAGCTCAAACTATATATAATATTTTTATTGCTCACGATATTCAAAACTATCTGTCAATACACTAATTATATTTCCAGCTAAAACAACTCTGTTCTCGCAATTGTTTTCGGGAACATGGTGATATATGCAACCAGGAAATAAAACTAATTTTCCTGGTACTGGTTCAATCTCTGTCTTACTAGAAGTAAGTATAAGAGGAGAAGATCCTTCAGGAGCATTAACAAAAAATACAAATGAGTATAATGCTTTTATATGATTATGAACTTTAGTATAATCACCTTTACCATATCTAGCAAACCACATTTCAACAAAATTTAAGTTGTGTTCGTTACTACATGCTCCGAATCTTTGTTCAATAACATATCTCAACCAACGTTGAAAGACTCTTCTTTGAGGAAATTTACAATTCCACTCAGTCATCTCTGCATTAACATTAGTCAAACGAGTATTTGGCCATTTCTGTGGAACAAGATCTGTTAATAGTCGATTAGGTAATTTAGTATCTGGAAAATAATCTATTACTATTGGAATATCTTCTTTCGCTGTAAATTCCTTTTGACCACGATCCTTTTCCCAAGGTTGAACTGGTTCAAGCTCTTGTAATTGTTCAGGGGTTTTAAATATAGCTGGCATTTTAATTAATCAGATTGTTTCTTCTTACCAATATTATATTTAGATTCGAGTATCCATTCACTCTTTTCTTTATATGATATTACTTTAATCTGACTAAGTGGGGCAGCATCTTTAATATTATCTTCTTTAACTATCTGTACTAAACCCCAATCAGAAAGGAGTTTAATAATTCTATTTCTTCTTTGTACATCATTCTCTGATAGGTTGGCCTTCTTACCATCCAGAGCGAAAAGTTCTTTAAAATGTACTATGTAATACTGTCCTTTTTTATGCAGAATATGACAGGACTGATATAACTTTCTTTCTTTACGAGATGCTACTCCTATTCTGGTTAGGGTTTCACGAACCTTCAAAAAATCATCAGGTTCCTTTAAACTCACCTCTACCATAGCATCTTTAGTCCATTGGACTTCAACTTCATTCATGTCTTACCCCCTTTATTCAGTTTTTGTTTAATACAATCTAGTTGTTGTGGAGATAAAATACTCAAAGCCTGCTTCGCTTTTTCATTACTATACCCATAGTATTGCTTAACAAGATCAAGATCATCTATCTTTTGTTTTTTACCCCAAGGAGAAAATCTCTTTCGAGGTCGTACGGTATTTATATAAAAATCATACTGCATCTTCTTATCTATATTAGGATACCTATTCATCTCATTTGCAAATGCAATAGTATCCATATGATGTGACAAACATTTGTTTATAACATACGCTGGATAATTCTTTTCCCAACTTGGATCTTCATCCATTAGGTAATCCTTACTGTAATTAATACTATTCAAATAATCCTTAAGAGGATAACGATTATCATACGGCATAGTTAGTTAGAACTAGTTCTTTACGTTCTTGCTGGTTCTTCATATAATCACCAACAGATCTCATAGTATATGTGTGATCGAATTCATTTGGAGTCCATTCCCTAAAACGATCCTTGACTAACTGAGAAGAATTATATGATATCATCATATGAGCAGTATGTCTATCACATTCTTCAGCAAAAATATCATGATCAAAATACTTATGAAGACCACCTTTCTTACCATATAGGTTATCACCTATTTCATAAGGAGGATCTAGATAAGTAAATACATCTTTCTCATCCGTAGTCATTCTTTCATAAGTTAGATTAGTTATAATCCAGTTCTGTATTATATTAGAATACTCTGGTAACTTTTCTATGCCTCGTAAACTAAAGTTACTGTCTGAGGCTTGTTTTGAGAAGGAACTCGATTCGGTAAGACCACTGAAAGAACACTTATTAACAATATAAAAGCTAACAGCACGGGTAACGAGACTGGCTCCTGCATCGTTAACCAATTCTTTACTCTCCAAAAAAAGTTCTCGTGCTCTATCTGGGGTGGAGTATGTTGTTTTAAATGTTCTGAGCCTGGTCGTAATTTCATCTGCTTCATCCTGTAATTGTTGCCAAAAGTTTACTAATGGTTCGTAAAGATCATTAACCCATATTTCTAAATGGGGATATGTTTTTGTCATGTATAAAGCAACAGATCCACCTCCAAGAAAAGGTTCCCTGTACTCTTTATACTTATTCATATCAGGTAAATATTGTACCATTTTTGTAATAGCACGAGATTTCCCGCCTGGATAACGAAGAGGTGTTTTCAAAGATTTCATTATAAAGAAGTTAATTGTGAAATTGTCATAGGTAAGATACGATACTCTTCTAGTTGTATCCTACGAGTCAAGGATTTAACATTATCATCCCTATGAATAGGAACAATTCCTTGCATTAATATTTTACCAGAATCTAGTTCTTTTGTCACCATATGAACAGTACATCCTGTAACACGATCACCACTTTCTAGTGCTTGTTCTACTGCATGTAATCCTTTATACTTAGGAAGTAATGATGGATGAACATTTATAATAGGAGCAGAAAAAGCATCAGGATCTTTAAGAACTCTCATATATCCTGCAAGAATTATAAGATCAACATTCCATGCTTTAAACATTTCTATCATTTGATCTTCATCTTTATGAGCTATCCTCACGTGAGGGATACCGTATTTTACTGCCTTCTTTGCAGCACCACATTCTTTAGTATTGTGTATCATCAACACAACTTCATGCTCTTTCAAATCATAATTTGTAACTATGTTCTGGAAGTTAGTTCCGTTGCCAGAACACATAACACCTAGTCTCATAATCCTAATTTTATTTTTGAAGTTTCAACAATCTTTATCTCAAAAGGTTTCTCAAGTAGAGATTTAATATTCATATAAGCATAAGCAGTGAATACTTGTGGAACTATAAAAGCAATCATTGCTATAGTCCAAAAGACATAGTAATAGTTTTCTTTCTTTTGTGTTCTCATAGTGCTGGATAGTCCTCGTTGCGTACTAGTTCAGTTTTCATAGTCTTAAACTCTTCTGTCAATCTCATGACTTGTTTCGTATCAAGTCCAGCAAGTTGTTGACAATTCTCTAGGCACCGATAGATACATTCTCTATCACTCATAGGTGGAGCAATCTCCCACCCTTGTTCATCATAATATTTCTTACCCTTAGTGACCTGTGCCTCTACATGCCCAAGGTCTTGTACCTTAGAAGGATTCTTGTAGTTATGGCTTGTACTCTGGTTCTGGTTCATTAATACGATGTTTAAAGTGGTCAGTTTCAAAGTAAGATACACCAGGTGGAGTAGGATCATCGTATGCCATCTTTAACTTACGTTGATACTCACGTTCATTAAGAACCTCATTGATAAGGATCTTCATCTCCTTAACATACTCAGGAGTAAACAACCTACGAGGTGTGATCATCATAGGTTTATGTGGTTGTGCTCTTGGTTTCCCTTTATAATTGGAATCTACAGGACCACTCATCCCTTGGGTATCAATCTTATCCATTATAAGGTTTTATGATAATACAATTGTTTTCATAATCTGCTTTAAATTCTAATTCAAGATCATGATCCCACATAAGTTCTTCATATAAAGCATTTAATCTATCCATATCCTCCCATAAATCGTTAATGTGTTCATTAGGTTCTCGTTGCATAGTAATTAATAGTTATTTGAATTCACATTCCAACATAATTTGTGTTAAACAAGCTAAGAGATTAATCTCTTGATCTACCACAAAGGCAGCTTTATATTGATACTCAGCGATAATAAGAACTGCTGCTGCAATACTAGGACCAACCATAGAAGTTGATAGTCCATCGTAGAGTTTACGCATAACAGCATTAGCATCACTATCTATATTTGATGTTACCCATTTCTTAACTTCATTAAACTTCTTATCTTTAAGATAAGATATGAGGCTGTCAATGTTAGCATCACCTAACGTTGCGAGGATTCCAGTATCGATAGAACCTGTTGAACTATATCTTTGGAGTTCGTTGAGTGTTCTTCTGAAGTCTGGGAAGTATTTTTGGATGACTTGTACAACCACTTTGTCATTGAACCGTACTTCCTCTCTGGTAAGGATGTCTCTGCATCGCTCAAAGAACTGAGCCGCAAGAGATTGTTTAATTTTTCCCTTGACATTAAAATCTATTACAGTAGTTCTACTATGTAGAGGTTCTATTATTTTGTTTTTAAAGTTACACGTGAATATGAACCTACAATTTTTCTGGAACTCCTCAATCGAAGCCCTGAGGAGTAACTGAACATCGGGTGTCGTATTGTCTGCTTCATCAATAATGAGAACTTTATGACGAGATGTAGATGTAAGAGAAACAGTACTAGCAAAGGTCTTTGCCTGATTGCGTACAGTGTCCAAGAATCTACCTTCATCAGATCCATTAATGACATAACTATCCACCCCCAATTCTTTACATAATGCTTTCGCAATAGTTGTCTTACCCACACCAGCAGTACCAGAAAGAAGGAGATTTGGTATCTCCCCTTGCTGTATAAAATTGATAAAGGTATCTTTCACATCAGTAGGAAGTATACAATCCTCAACTTTCTGAGGTCTATACTTCTCTACCCATAAAAAATCATTCATCTTTTTCTAAAAACTCCAAGTCTAATTAGAACATACATACAAATTGCCACCCAAAATAATAAGTACCACATAATCCACATCAAGTATTAGGTTCCATAGCGATATAATATCTTATACCATTCCAATCAGATCCATCCAGTCCAACAAACTGAGCAACATTAGATCTACTTACCATAACATGATAACGACCTGGTAAAAGTTTCAAGTTCTCAACCTTAAAACAGAAACAGAATTCTTCATCACCAACAACAGCTTCACCTAAGTCTACAGCATATGTGTTAGATGTATCATTCTTCTTATCAGTTACACAAAGAGATAAAGCACCCTCATGACCATAAAGGCATAGATCTGGAAGTTGATATACTGTTGCAGCACGTTGTAATTGTGCTAACACACTAGACTCAAGAATAAAATCACAATCAATACTAGGAAGTTTAATTTCCTTCTCTGGTGGTTGAGTAATAATATCTGGATCTGCGTAAAAGAATCTTGTCTTAGACTTACCAGATTCATCACTTACTGTAACAAAGTTTGGTTGCGAAGTATCAACCTTTGGTTTGTCAAACAAAGATAACCCTCCAAGGAACACTCCCAAATCATAGATAGAGATCTGTGAATCAAACTCTTCTTCAACTTCAGCAACAGCAAGTATGTTCTTGTTAATACTAAGAGTTGAAATCTTATTGCCAGGTTTAATAACAATAGATTTGTTAATAGAACAAAAGTTCTTAAGAATTTCAATAGTAGGTTTAGTAATCATAGTCATTTGTCATAATCAACGGTGAATGCAGTTGGGTTTCCTGCGTTTGCACGATCAGCAGTTTGTCGCTTATCGTTAAAGTGTAATAGGAGCAATCCGTAATGGATAATCTTTATGATATCCTTACGTGCTGTTCCCTTGCGGTCATACCTTGAAGCATACTTAAGGACATTACTCCTACAGAATGCTTCAGCATCACCTACAGAATCAATAAGGTCAAGAGTCTGAACGTTTCCGACAGAATAATGACCTCGGTATGTCTGACTGATGTAATCATCAATCTCTTTTAATAGTTCCTTTTCGTTATACTTTTGCATAGGATTTGTATTATAGTCGGGACCATCTAATAGGTCAAGATCTTTTCCCATATTAATCCTCCAAGTCGGGTAGTTTCTTTTCAACCCAGTGATCTGAGTTGTCTATCCCTGCTGCTTTAACATACCTCATAATATGTTCATCAATCTGATGATAGATTGGATGTAAATCTAAATCCATATTAATATCATGTGCAATCTGAGTCACTTGGGACTCAGTAAAGCAATGATCAGGATGTAACAAATCACAACATGGTATACGTTTCTCAATTAATTCATTGAGATTAATACGTATTTCGTAGTCTCTATATACTGGCATTAGTTTCCTCCTCTTGCTCTCCAGCGTCAACCTTGGTATATAGATCCAAGAAAGACTCTTTTGTGTCATCATCGAATCTGTTAACACAATTGGTGATAGCAGTCAAACGATCACCAAAGATCTGGAATGCTTGAACAATGTGAACTAAACGACGTGTTGTGATAACTTCATCCACTCCTCCATCGAAGAATGTTTTACGTATCACTCCTGCCCATTTTACCAGATTTTCAGCAAATTGCAAGTCACATCCAACATTAGATAAAATCTTTGTCTCTATTGCTGCTGAAGGATAATCCTGTTCAAAAGTTACTGGGAATCTTTCTAGGAATGCTTCATTAAGAACATTAGTTCCTACGAAACGTCCATCATCAGAACCCTTACCTTTTGTGTTGGCAGTAGCAATAACTGTAAAACCAGCAGAAGGATTTACATACTTACCAATCTTCTTCAAGAATACACCCTTACCTTCAAGGATTGACTGAAGGCAGAGAATCTTATTAGAGGCAAGGTCAATCTCGTCAAGTAAGAGTACTGCTCCACGTTCAAGTGCCTCAATGACAGGTCCGTTATGCCAAACTGTAGACCCATCAACAAGCCTAAAACCACCAATAAGATCGTCTTCATCTGTTTCAATAGTAATGTTTACACGAATCAGTTCTCTATTCAAATCAGCACATGCTTGTTCAACACTAAGGGTCTTACCATTTCCTGATAGACCAGTAACAAATGCTGGATAGAATAGTTTAGATTTTATAATTTTCTTTAGTGAAGTGTAATTACCAAAAGGTACATAAGTAGATTCTTTGGCAGGAACATAATTAACCTTAACTGGTTCCGCAGAAGGAGCAGCATAAGTCTTTTCCAACTTCTCTGATAGAGTTAGATTCCATTTGCCACGTGAAGTTTTTACTAATTGAGGAATCTTATTCATCCTTTTAGTAACACTCTGTACTTGTACACCAAGATCATTAGCAGTTTGTCTTACTTGATCACTGCTGATATCAGATCCGTAGGTTGAAAGACGAGAAATTAAATCTTCATCTGTAAATTTGGCTTGGAATGGCATAAGTCTTTTTGTTTTATACATTAATTATAACATGGTATAGGGGTGATGAACACCCCCCATGTGACAGTTTCTCAAGCGATCTGTTCTATGAAAGAGTTGAGAATTGTTTTGTTGGTCATCTTAGAACCCATGTGCTTTTTGAATGCACGATTTAATTCTGCTCTAGTAGCAACTTCACCCTTCTGTTTAACTTCAAGGTCTTGTGTCTCTTCACCAATACCTCTATCAGGCATGAAGAATGCTTCAGTAAATCCGAGAGTACCTTTAACCGAAGCAAACTTTTCTTTCCTCCATTGCTTATCAATCCTATCATATTCTTCATGAGAAAAATATCTAAGAGTTCTATTCATTTCTGATTTAGAACATAAACGGATACCTATCCAATTATAATCAGTAATATCTTTATGGAATCCTACAATCTCTGCAGTAGTTTGATAAGGATTACCAGTAATTTTTTTAGTGTAACCTGTTTTAGGATCACGTAAAAAGAATACTTTACCATGACTATGACACATAAAACTACTTCTCCTATTACCATAATAATCATCATCCATTTCTCTTACATAAGACATTGGATTTGATTCACCATCAGTAAGGCAAATAACATTTACCTTAGTAACATTCTCCACTTTCTTAAGTCTTTCTACAATTTTACGAGTAGATAGAACTGCTTCAACAAGAGGTGTTCCACCTAAACCATACTCCATATGAGATCCTATTCTATGATTAGACTGAGAAAAAGCTTGTAAGTAAGTATACAACATAGACTTCTCTAATGACTTAGCATTTTGTCTAGAAGAAAAGAATTCTAATAATTTAATATCAGGACCAATATACAAATCATTTATTTTCTGATTTTGTAAATTAGATTCATCAGTTCTCCATCCACTTTGGAATGCATACACTCTAAAAGGAATACCTGCTTTTTTACAGAACCATATTAAATTATAAGTCTGCTTAAGAGTATCAAGTAAATTGCAACTCATAGAACCAGACCAATCAAGGTACATAATTAAACCATGATTCTTACCATCTTGAACTGTTGTTATCTTCTTAAAAATATCATCAGTTATCTTATATTTAAATAATGCATTTGTATTAATAACTCCTGTCTTAGATACTGCCTGTCTCTTATAATTGTCAGCAGATTTTTTCATTTCAAATTGTTTAACCAAATAGTTAACTGTTTTCTGTGCACTCTTTTTAAAACTTCTGTAATGATTTTTAGCAAAATCTAAATTATTAGTGTACCACTCTTGCTCTTCTTTATCTCTAAAAGCGTGACCTTCAAAATAAAACATCAAATCAGTTTGAATCTTATCAAAAGGTACAATCAATTTATCAACATTAACATTTGGAATATTAACATATACCCATTCCTTTGCACTATCATCAACTAATGTTTCTAATGCTTGTGTAAAAGATTCATCTGTAACACTTTCAGTTTCACGATATTCTCTATCAATATCTGCCCCTGATCCAACAGCAGGTGCATCAGGATCACCAAAATCAGGTTTTGTTATCTCATCTAATAACTGCTCATCAGTTAGATCATCTTCATGATTCTGATCATCTTCTACATCACCATCATTATCTGAAGAATCAATATCAAACTCACCATCTCCAGCAGCAGATCCATCATCAACTATATTTGGATTCTCAATCTGATCTTCTTGTTCCTTATCCTTTTCTTTTTGCTTAGACTCACAATAATCATATAAATCTTTGGCAAGTGAAACTACATCATCAAAAGTCTTTGTTAATGAAGCACGTCTTACATATACTTCCTCTTCTAAAGAAAACTCTATATCGTTACAACCTTTATAATATAAATTAATACGATCAATAAATGGTAACTCTGTTATATCTTCATCTCTTACACCAAAGAAATCTCTATCCCACAACTCACTATATCCTTCAAAGAAAGTTTTGCGAAGACCAGGATAGGTAACCTTCATCATTTTTTCAATACGAACATCTTCTAAAACATTAATAAATGACTTAGGAACATCTCCAAAATCATCAGCAGGGGTATAGAGAGCATGTCCTACTTCATGACCCACTAGAAGATCATATACTGTTGATGAAGCATTCCAAATAGGTAGTATAAGAAGACGCTTTTCAACATCAAAGCAAGCAGTACTAACTTTTCTATGCTCTACTGTAATGTTTTCTGTTGCCAATAGCTTTGCTAATTGACCTTTAACGTCTGTGTTAACCATCGTAAGCCTTCATTTGATACACTTATTATAGCAGAGAGTAAATCAAATGCTTGCACCTGTGTGCCACTTTATGAATCGTCCATCATTTTAGAAAAATCATTAATCTTTTCAAACCTCAATGTCCTCATAAACTTATCTGCTAAGATATCACCCTTATGTGATATAACAAATACATTAGTTCCTTGTCCCAAACTACGTAATATACTAAGAAGTTCTGTTGTAGCAGAAGCATCTAAAGAACTATCAAATACTTCATCAAGTATAAGAAGATTGGTGGCAGCAGAGTTCTTCATACGTGCAACCTCTCTCCATGTGAATAATAATGCTAAGTCAATCTTCTGTTTCTCACCTTCAGAGAAAGAAGAATAACTAAACTCATCTCTAAATCTACTCTTGATAACCTCATTAAATTCTTCGTCAAGTGTAAAATTAAAAAAGGTATCCATACTGTGCAGATATTTATTAATCAAATTGTTAAAAATTGGAATATATTTTTTAATAATTTGTTTTTTAATTCCAGAATCTTTTAATAGAGTTGATACTATTTGAAACTCATCAAGAGTTTGACTAATCTTTGAACAATCTTCTTGTACCTTATCAAATTGAGACTGTAGTATTGATAAAGATTCCTTTTCTTTATCAATGTTTGGTGTAATATTTAATTTTTCTAACTCCTTATTAATTGAAATATTTTCAGATTCTAAACTTAATACCATCTTATCGTTTATTGTGATATCACTTCTCAAGTCACGAACTTCTAATAGTATCTTATTGGCTTTTTCTATTATAGAAACTAGATCATCAACAGCTTCTTGTTGCTTCTTTAAAGCCTTCGTAATAGTATTTCCATCCTTCTTTAAAATCTTAATCTTTTCTTTCTTAAATTCTTCATTAATAGATTGATGACAAGTAGGACAATCATCATGTGTTTTAAGAAATTTCATTTCTTTTGTCACAGATTTCAATTCAGAATTCATACCAAATTGTTTCTCTTTTAAATCTGTTAATAATGAATTCTGTTCTTCTGTATCAATTAATTGTTCTTCTAATTCTTTTAAATGATTATTTTTTTCAACAGTATTTTTTTCTATTCTATCAATCTCTGATATATTTTTAAAAGACTTATGTTCCTTTTCTTTTTTTCTAGTAGTATTAACTTCTTTTAATGAATCAATTAATTTTTGTTGTGACTGCACTCTCTCTTCAGCAATAGTAAGAAGGTGAGTACAATCTTTACTTTTAGCATATACACTTCGGATACGATCTTTCAGAAGTGTATTCATATTTGAGAAGATCTGGATGTCCAATAGATCTTCGATAACTTCTCTCCTGACAGGAGCGTTGAGTTGCATGAATGGGACAAATGTGGATGAACCAAGTATGACGACTTGGGTAAAACTTTTGTAGTTGAGTTTGAGGACTGATTGCTCCAAATATTTCTGCGTGTCTTTGGCAGCAGCATCTTGGTCAACCATCTTATTGTTTTTGTAAACCTCAAAGAGATTGGGTTTTGCACCCCTGAAAACTCTGTATTCATCTTTACCTATAGAAAAACATAATTCAACTTTCAAGCCTTTTTCATTAATACTATTAACTAATTGACCTCTATTAATTTTTCTAAATGGTTTATTAAACAATGCAAAGCACAATGCATCAAGTAAGGTAGACTTACCAGCACCATTAGATCCTACAATCAATGTAGACATAGAATCATTTAAATCAATTTCAGTCCATTGGTCACCAGTGGAAAGAAAATTTTTCCACTTAATATTTTCAAATGTAATCATTACAATGAAGGAATAATCAAATCGTTTTTAGTAATAATTGAATATTTGTATCCATGATGAATACAGGTATGTAGAACTAAATCATGTTCTACTTCTGTAGCTTGTAATTCTCCACCATGATCCTTTGCTTTTAACTGATCAATATATCTTTCAGCATCATCTTCCTCCTCAAAAAGACAAACAATTTTACCTTTCTTCTGATAAGGAGTAGCATAAACACCGCCAGTTTTATTGTCAGTTATTATAAACATTACAATTCAATCGCCTCCATATAAAGTGATCTCATAATATGTTTAACATTACTTTTATCTACCTTAAGATCTATTTCATCTATGTAGTTATCTAGTAATGTCATGGTGTCTTCGGTTTCTACAACAGAACTTCCGTTCTCCAGTTCCACACTAAGATCTTCAACAATCTTAAGATCAGCAAGACTCATGTCCTGTAATTGCTTTACCTTATAATCAAACTTTGCATAATCACCTTTATCTTCTACAATGAGTTTGACAAAAGATCCTTTAAGTTCTGACTCTTCAGGTAAACGAACTCCGTCATTATAGTAGAGCTTATGAAAAGTGTCAAATGGATTTCTATAAAAAGTTGTCTTAAGAGTCTCTGTATCAAAAACATGAAACCCTCTCTTAGTACCATAATCATTCCAATACAGTTGATATGGATTTCCTAAGTATGATATATTGTCACGCTTTGATTTCATATGATAGTGACCAGAGAAAACCCTTTTAAATTTATTGAATATAGTTGTCTCCATACCACTATACATTACATGACCAGGATGAGCTTCAAAGCCGTTAAGCTCAAGATGGCCCATACAGACAGGTGCAGTACTTTCTGTGACGCTTCGTAAGGTTCTGTCATAGTTATCATCACATATCCAAGGAAGGAATAAAATATCACAACCACCAATATTACTGGTAATAGGTTCTTCAATGAGATCGATGTTATCGTATTCTCCCAATAATTCATTGGGTGCATTAATTCTAAGAGTATTCTTGTAGTAAATATCATGATTGCCAATTAACATTCTCATATGACAACCAAGATCCCTAATAGGATCAAACCACATTTCCTTTGCAGCATCTAAAGACATGAAATTAATCTGTCTTCTCTTATCAAAGGTATCACCTAAATTTATTATTTCTTTTATACCAGAAGCTTTAAGATAAGGAATAACAATCTTATCATAAAACCTTTTATAATGACTCAATAAATGTTGATTATCATTACGAACACCAAAATGTTGATCCGTAATTAGGAGTACCTTCATCGTTTGGTGTTCATTTCTACACGTGACTTAATAGCATTATACTCTGAATCTTGATCTCCGTCAACCGAGAACACATGATCGTATCCCGACTTCTCTAAAATTTTATCCTTAATATCCATCTGACGTTTTTCTTTAGCAATACGTCTTAGGAATGCATAGTAAACTATCTGTGTAAAATAAGCAAAAGGATTTTTAGATTTAGTTGGATCAAAATTATCAATGTATTGTATACAGTTTTCTATACCATCACAAACCATATCATCTTTATACATGTAGTTAATGAAGTTAGGTCTATATGATAAATGATTTGCTATCTTTAAAAAACATCCACCAATATAATTATTGACACGAGGTTTTGGTTTACCTCTTTCTTCTGCTATACGTACTTGCTCTTTATATTTAATAATAGCAGCAAGAAACTCTTGATTATCAACATAGTGTTGTTTCTTTTTATTTGCAGCTTTCCTCATATATTTTTCTTGCTGATGCTGTTATTGTAACACAAAATAAAGAGACTTGCAAGGTGACAAGGTGACAAACTTGACAACTAGTAAAATTTTGTATAGAATAACACTGCTAAGGGTTAAGGGGGATATTATATTTTATATATTTTTTCAAATAGTTTTCTAGCGTCCTCAATATTTCCTATGTATCCTTGTTGATTTTTGATTGCTATCTCTGCTTGCTTTCTTCTTTCTTCTGAAATTTCAGTTCCTGTTATAAATGCATTATACATTATCATTACATCTTTATTCATAGAAGCAACAGCTATAATATCCTTTTCACGAATAATATAAAATTCTTCTTCTGCTAACTGCATCCATTTATTAAATGCCATCCCCCGCATCACTTTATTCTCATCTTTCATATCTTTGTTAAAGATTTCTACACATACAGGATCTTGTACAAATGCTAATGTTTCACCATTATCTTCTGTTAATATAGTTTTACCAAGCACTTCATCCCCACTCAACAGTTTAAACACTGCGTGGAATTCTTCATCGTGTTTGGCATAGTTAATCATTTTTAACCTTGATGTTTACAATTTCATAATCAAAATCTTCTTCTTTGTATATTTTTATTCTTTCTTTTAGATGTTTGTAAGTATAATTATTTCCATGATCAGTAGAAATATCATCAGCAATATCATAAAGAGTTGCCTTCACTTTATCTTTACCCTTTCTAAGAACTCTACCTATTGACTGAAGGTTTCGTACTCTGGACTTTGAGGGGGAGGCGAAGACGACGTTGTGCAACCGTTTAATATTGATGCCAGTGCTGAAAGTGCCATAACTGGCAACAATAATTTGATCATTCTCATTTTCAACTAGTCTCCTAATTTGTTCTCTGTCATCGACATCCACCCCACCATAAACTAAATGGACTGATTTGTCTGTGTAACTATTTATCATCTCATATAAAGGTAGTCCATGACGATCTACATAGTTAAAGAGAACTAATGTATTACCTTTTAAATCACAAGCAAGATTACGAATAAATTTATTTCTAGGTTCATGCTCAGTTAGGTATTCCATTTCATCTTGATACCCTTCAAAGATTTGTTCCTTATGCTTAAGTATTATAATATTAACTTTTAATTTAGCAACATGTCCTTGTTGCATTAATTTTTTAGTTTTAGTTACTTGAGAACATCTACCAAATACACCTTCTAATACTAATTGATTACAGTTAGATCCATCTAATGTTCCTGTAAATCCAATACGATATTTACATCCATGTAATTTATTCATAATAGTAGTTAGTGATTTAGCTTTAAAAAGATGTGCTTCATCACCTATTACTACATCAAATCTTTCAAACCATTTGCGAGGTTGTTTGTAAATAGATTGCCAAGTTGAAATTACTACATCATGATCAGTGTATTTGTCTTCTCCTGCATATATCTTATGGCAGTAATCAGATACCATCCAACCATAGTCTCTAAAGTCTTTATACATTTGCTCGACAAGAGAGGTAGTTGGTACTATAATAAGTACATTCCGTTTAACGTTTACATGAAACCGAACCAATGCATAAATCATTAGGCTTTTCCCGCTTGCAGTTGGGGACAATAGGAGCCGTCTGTTGTATCGTAGGGACTCGTATATTGCTGAATATTGGTAGTCCCGAACCTTTAATCCCGAAGGCAGACCCAATGCCCGAACAAATCCAACTACAGACTGAGGAGTTACAAGTTCATTCTGATCCTTGGGAAGACCAAAGTGTTGACTTTCCAAAACCTGATATTGATACCCTCGGTCCTTTGCCCATGCAGTTAGATAATCTATTAAACCGCAATAAATTTCACCAGTAGCAGGTGAGTATAAACGTAATTTACCATCCCATCCTTTATACCTTCGAGTCTTCTGCATATACTTTGCATTATCAATCTCAAAGGTAAAAAATTCTGCTGCCTCTTTGTGGAGATGAGGCTCTGCTTCAACTTTTAAATAGACTTCATTCTTCTTACGTATAAGGAGGTCCATAAAACCATGCTACAATAGATTTTCTCAATCCAGAACTGATAGGTCTAACCCTATGCCATTGGTCAGCTTGAAAAAAGAGTGCACTACCTTTACTCAATTTAAAATCTTTAAACCTTGGCTCAATCCCTGGTTTATATATTTCTAAATCAAACTCCCCACTTTGATACTCTTCTGGATCAGTTAAAAAAAGTGACATACTAAGTTTTCTAACCAGTCCTTTGTTAGGTGCTTTATGTTGGTCAACATGCCAATCATAAAATCCACCTTCAGAATATATACCAAATTGTACTGGTTCAACACCAGTTAAATTTAAATACCACCCAGATGCAATATTCATCTTACGTGCCATACTGAAAAGCATACTTAAAAGTTGAGGATCTTTAATCCATGCTACTTCAGATTTTCTAGAATTATTATTACCTTCCTGTAACTTACCCTCATTCCATTTTAAATTTGTGTTAGATATAGCAGATCTAACTACTGACATTGAAGGGTCTGAAAATTTTACTATTTTATATGGTTCACCGTATTTCATTACATACCACTTTGAAAACGCTCCCACTCAATAGCATTTTTAATCTGATAATTACGACTTTGTATCTGTCGTAAAACACCATCAAGAAAGAAGATCACTTGTTCTATATAGTCGATTTTCAATTGAAGTTTTCTAACATCTTCATCTGCTTCAATGAACATGTTAACCTCTTCTTTAGTAGTTAATTTAAAATCAAATGGTGTATCTCTGTATATTGTTGCAGGTGCTTTTCCTTTATAGTATACCCATTTTGATTTAATTAATCCTCTCATTTCACTTTCTCTATCTTTTTTCATTAGAGAAAATGTATTATAAAATTCCATATAACGCATATGAAGTTGAGGAATTCTTACAGATTCCTCACCATACTTATCAGGATCTATAACACTATCAGTCTTCCATAGATCTTGAAGAGTTTCTAAATTCATTATTTTCTAATCCATCTTGGTAGATAAAATATTAACCAAGCAAGAACCCAAAAGGTTGCTAATACTAATGCATGTAATAATCTTGGAGTATTAACTATTAATCCAATAGTTACAAGTCCCATCCAAAGATAATCTAAAGTACCATGAAATCTATACCATACATTTGCACCATACTTATCAATAAATTTTTGTCTTCTTTTTGCAAACCACGGAGATACGTGTCGCATCATAACAAATCCCTCATTGAGGAACATTACAGTAAATCCAATCCAGAATATCATATACCTTGATCTTTAGTTTTTTCAAAAAATTCTTTCATTGATGATGATACATCAGGTGGATCTGGATATTTGTATCCTTTAATCTTCATCCACTTCTGACGCAATGCACCAAGATACCATGACTGAGATAGACTCTTAGGTCCATTCTCTAGTAAGTCAAGTTCTTTTGCATTACTTGTGTATGCTTTATATTCTTCCCTCCAGTTAGAGTCATCCCATTCTGTAGTGGGTTCTTCCCTTGGATTATCACCTTTTCTCAATCCCATTGGATTTACCTCCCATACCACAATATGTATAGACCTTAGAACACTAGCACAGATTTAAAAATTTGTCAAGTATCTATCTTCTATTACTAGAATTTGTATTTCTAACTTCAAATAAAGTATAACTAAAAGTTGCTGTAGCAACCATAAAATCATTATCACCACCAGTAACATCAAAGTCCATTGTTGATAATTGAGTAGGGAATATATTTTCAAATATAACTTCAAAGTTAGTTAAATTATTATTATTCAAAACTTGTAAAGTAGCATCAGAATACTTAGCACTATCTGCAGCAGTTTTACGAGCATCACCTCTACTCCAAGTATCAATCCATGTATCTCTATCACCAATATCAGATGGTACTCCTAAAGCACGTATCCAATTATGGATCTCCATATAATTTCTTAAATCTTCATCAACTATAAAATCTACTTCTAAATCACCATACTCTACATTACCTTCTATAGGAATACTTACTCTACCTGCTGTTGGTATCTCAACTTTCCCTAAAGATAACGTAGGGATAGATGCTTTTTGACATAAAAAAGAAACCTTCTTTGCTTTTTCTATTAGAAAAAGAAACCCAATAGGTGAAAGAAAATTTCTATTATCTAGTTGATCGGTATACCAGTTAGCCATTGCAACTTTTTTTAATTATTTAGGCACATAAAAAGGAGGCCCTCTGTGGCCTCCACTCATTTCTTTTACTTGATTCCTATTATGCATATCGTTTTCCTGTTATGTTTACGTGATAAGAACCTCCTTACAGATTCGTTTACAGGATGCTGAATCGTCTATGCATTCAATTAAACAAGAATAGTAGTCATTAATTCGATCTTCTTCTTCTGAAATAATTTCTGAAAAATTCCAACCATTTAATTGGCTACGTGAAACTAGATTATGCATAATTGACTCTCCATGCATTACAGTTTACTAGATGAACATTCATAATAAAGATTTGGATTCATCTTGTTCTCTCCAATTCTACCATTATTTATATGTTGGTATCAACAAATACATGTGGAAATTAACAAATATAAATGCCTACGCAATAATACTCATAACACCTGAACAACTCCTTTAACATCTGGAATCTCTTCCATAAGTTTACGTTCAATACCTTGCTTCAAAGTCATAGTACTCATAGCACATGTCTCACATGCACCACCAAGTCTTACCTTAACATATCCATCTTCTATATCATATAGCTGTAAGTATCCACCATCAGCTTCTATGTAAGGCACGAGTTCCTCTAAGACTATGAGTACATTTTCTTCATTTAGTTCCATTATTCCTCTGTTGGTATATTAAAAATGATCAACCAAGCAATAGCTAAGACCATGATGAGAAATACTCTAATAGAACTTGGTGATGTATCAATCATGGTGGTCCTGCTACTCTTGGGTTACTGTCTGGTACTTCATGGGGATCCATCTCTCCTTTTGGTAAGTAAGCCAACTCACGCATGGCCCTAACAGATGGATCTGTTGTAACATTAGTGGGCAATCGTCCAAGAGCGACGTTATCATAGTTAAGTGAGTGCCTGTCAAATGTAGAAAGTTCATATTCTTCGGTCATTGATAGACAATTGGTTGGGCAGTATTCTACACAATTTCCACAGAATATGCAAGCACCAAAGTCTATTGAATAGTTTCTTAATTCTTTTTTCTTTGCTTCCTTATTCATCACCCAATCAACTACTGGGAGATTAATAGGACATACCCTAACACATACTTCACAGGCAATGCACTTATCCATCTCAAAGTGTATGCGGCCTCGGTATCTTTCAGAGGGTATTAGTTTTTCGTAGGGATACTGTATGGTTACAGGTCTCCTACGCATGTGATCAAAGGTTACTTCTAACCCCTGTAACATGTATTTAGCAGTATCTTTTATTTCATTTAGGTATTTAAAGACTGCTTTCATCGTTTTACATCGTGAGCACAACCATCACCAGTATAGTTATCACTATCATAATACCCTCCTTTGGTACCAAAGTAAAGGCTTAATGATACAAAAGGAAGTGCCACTGCTATCAGAAATGTTTCTAGAATCATGATACTTTACCTCCCCATTCAGAATTAGGATCTAATCTCTCCATATAATTAAACCCAGATCCTTCTGGATATATGTATTTACCATTCTCATCAAAGTTTGGTCCTACTTTCTTTGCAGGATATGTAGGATAGGGTCTCAACCCTGCTCTCATCTCTCTACCCTTTCTCTTTCTCATCTCATTACCAGTCTCATGGTCTTCAGGCATAGTAGGCCAAGAAGACCCCAAGATCCTTTTAATATCTTCTTTACTATATCCTTTCATTAGCAATCACATAGGTTAGGGTGTTCACCTGTTGCACACCATGCTGCTGGATCTGCTACCTGATCACATTCATATTCATCTGGGACACCTGGCCAAGACCAGTCTATTCTACCCATACCACCTGAAGGATCGCATCCCACTAATAATGGTGTGAGTAATAGTAAAGATAATTTTTTCATTTAGTTTTTTTTTAAATTTAGTATAAAAAAAGAGACCCGAAGGTCTCTTTTAAAATATGTAATTGAGAATTACATTAGGTTTGCAACCTGTACACGTCTGTAATACTTGTTAGTATTAGCAGTAAGTGCTCCAGAACCTTGGGTAAGACCTTGTGCGAAGGGGTTAGAAACCATTCCGTAACGAGTCTTGAAGCCAATTTTTGGTTGGAAGGTGTTAGGATTAATTGCTCTGACCTGCTGTAGAGGTACATATGGGCAATAGAATAATCCAGCATCGTAAGGTGAAGTACCTTTGTATCCAGCAACGTAGAAGTGCTTATCAGCAACGTTAGCAGAATATGGGTCAACGTAAACCTTGATGCGTCCGTTAAGAGTACCAACAAGAGTTGAAGATGTATCATCTACACCAGTCAATCCATTGTTACCACTAAGAGCAGGAGTGTAATCAAGTACACCAGCCATTCCTAGAGCAGAAGCAACATCAGCAGATACGATCAAGATGTTACCCTTCCCACGACGAGTTTGCTGACCGATAGCGTTAGCATCTCTTTCGATTTGGAATAGAAGTCCTTTGAACTTCTCAACTGACCATCTACCATTTGAGTCAACGTCAAGGTCGAATATACCAGCAGTTGATGTATTGTTTTGAGCACCAGCAACAGCGTTTGTGTAGATAGTTCTAACAACTTCTCTGTTGATTTCAGCAAGGATCTCTGTTGAGAGAATGTTGCTTAACTCTTGCTCGGCATCAAGACCATGAATTGCTTTCAAGTCTTGAGCTAGTTCGATTGAGTACTCAGCTTTGAGGGCACGTGACTTCGCAGTAACTGTTACCTTCTCGATTGAGAAACCCATTTCTCTGAATGCTGTAGCAGCAGCAGAGTCATCAAGAGCTTCAGCAGTAGCTGTTGCCATACCAGCAGCATCACCAGTTACTTCATATGTTCCAGCAGGGGAATCATTAAGAAGACCTGGGTTAGCACCTTCAGCATCGTTGATTGCAGAAGATGAAGCAGTAGGATCATAGTCTGCAAGACGATTACCAGCACCACCAGAGAAACCAGCGTTAGGCTCGTTGAATAATGCCTCTCTGTAATCAGAGTCTGTGGCATCACGCATTGTGCCGTAGTTAGTTCTCATCGCAAAGATAAGTCCAGTAGGACCAGTCATTGGCTGAACGCCAGCGATATCATATGCAATTAGTTGTGGCATTGAACGTCTGATTAGACTGATCAATACAGGGTCGAAACCTGCAACAGGACCTGTGTCAGTAGCACCAGCACCATATCCACCTGTACCTACAGTTTGTAGAGTCTCAGTAAGGATTTGTCCTTCTTCTTTCTGTGCGATTTCTTGGTTTTCTAAGAGTTGAGCGACTACGCCTTTCTTATATGAATCTTCGATCTCTGGAAGAGCGTCGTGATTCAGAACGGGTGCCCACTTCTCTTGGAGGTTTTTAATAGACATTTTGTCTCCGATTAAAGTAGTTTGTTAAATTATTTGGACCAACGAGATAGTGCATCAACATACTTCGACATTGTGCCACTCGTGGTATCTTCTACCAAAGGTGCAGAAGCTTCTTCGGTGGGTTCAGTTGCATTTTCAGCAAGTTCAGCCTTCCTAGTGAAGTATGACTCCTTGATAGTTTCGATCTTCTTACGAAAATCTTCTTCAGTTTCAAACTCAACACCCTCGGCTAATGATGCAAGCTTCTCCTTTTGGGTTTCAGCAAGACCAGCAGCACACTCGTTCACAATTTCCATTTTAACAAACTCCCCAATTCTCTTATTCAATGAGACATTAGAGTCGATTTGTTCGTTGAGCTTCTTTTCCATATCATCTAGCTCACCTGCCATACCATCGAGCAGGTTATACTTTTCTTCAGGAACACTGAAATTGTGCTCCACGAAAAGACTTTTTAAGCCGCTAAAGAATGACTCAGCCATCTCAGTCTTAATTCCGTGCTCAACAGCAAGTGCGTTTTCTTCCAACCACTGTTTTGCAGCATAAGATAGATAGTCATCTACTTTCTCAGCTAAATCTGTTTTGACCTTCTCTACCTCTTCGGTTAGAGTAGATTCAAATGCTTCTTGCAACGCTTTAACTTCAGTATTAACTTTTTCAGTTACTACTGCTTCAAAGATTGTCTTTGCTTTTACTCTGAAGTCTTCTGAGAGTTCTTCACCAGCGACAAGAGCGTCAACATCTTGACTAAAGTCGTACTTGGCTTCAGGCTCTTCTGTGATTTCTTCGCCATCTTTAACCTCTACGTCATCAAAGATTTTATTGGATAGTGGAGCAGAAACATTACCTGTTCCAGCATCAGAAGGCTTAGTCTTAATTGACTTGTCTCCTTCTACAGAAGTCGAACCAGCTGCAGAAGCACCAAGGTTTTTCGTACCCTTAGCACCTTCTTCTGATTTACTATCAGAACCACCAATAGAATTAAATTTACCTTGAGAGGTATCTATTTTTTCTCCAGGAGTAGCTCCTTTTTTGATTGCGGTAGAACCAGTAGCTGCGTCTTCGCTCACCTGTTCCATAGAATCTAGCTCTTTATTAGAGGTCTCAGACATTTGAATATTCTCCGTTAAGCATTGCGTTATCTTTATTTATTTATAAATTATAAACTTCTTAAAAACGAATCAAATGCGGAAACCTTCCGTTCTTGAATGTTTATAAGAGTTGCTTGGTCAATTTCTGTTTTAATTTCTGCTATTCTAGCTTCTTTTATAACTCCATTATCCCAAACCCATTCTTTTCCTTCCATAATTCCATTGACGAAAGCGTCTGGGGCAGAAGGATCTGCTACTATATCAGCAGCAGTTGCGAGCATGAAATCATCTTGAACAATATTACAGTTGTTCTCTTTACGTAGAGATCCCATACCTCTGGAAGAAACTCCCAGTTTTACACCCTCACCTAAAAGTGAAGATGCTATTTTACCCATAGGTGTATCAAGAATCTTTGCTCTACCGATGAAATTAGTTCCATCTTCTTTCAAAGATTGTATCTTATGTGAAACTCTATCAAGATTGATAGAAGGACCATCGGGATGACCCAGTTCACCTAAGGCACGACCTTTTTGAATAAAGTTCTCATCATATTTAGCAACCTCTCTCCGAAGAGTTTTAAATGGATACATTCTTCCATTTTTATTCGTAAGTTCAGACTGCAAAAATACACCTTCAATAAAGTGATTCTTCTTGCCGTCCTTCTCTTCAGTTAAAAATTCAACTGATTCGATTTCTTCAGCTATTAGTCTCATCTTGCGGCTCCTCGACAGGTTGTTCTTCAGTGGGTTGTTCTGCACTTGCTTCAGGTTGTTCTACTTCATCAGTAGGTGCCTCATGTGGCATTCTACCAAGTTCGGGTTCTACTTTGGGTTCCCCCTCATCTCCATCAGATACCACTTTATCTTCAAGATCATCAGCAACTGATTGTGCAGTGTCATCAAGTTCAAATCCCATCTGCTTTGCAAATTCAACTTTCTGTTGTTGAATAGCATCATAAGCAGCAGCACTAAATGCATCGTTAGCTGCATCTATTGCTTTAGATTTTTCGTCAGAAAATATATGATTGACGATTGTTTGTGCGATTTCGCTAGGCATAATATACTCCCAATATATGTATTTAGTAAATTAGAACTCCCCTCGTTTTTGGTCTGCGGGATCTATTGCGGATTCCTGTGTATTAATTGCTTCAGGTTCTGCTGCTGGATCACCTTCCATTCCAGGATCTATACCCATCTCCATAGCTTGCATTGCTGCTGGATCCATAATAGTTCCTTCTTCAATTTCCTTGTCAATCTGTTTGTCGATTTCTTTAATCTCAACATCAGTTTGCTTAAGAACTTGACGACGGATATACTCAGCAGAGAAGTACTTACCTACATAAGGATCCATTTGAGCAACTTCATTAAGTCTTTCATTGCGGATTTCAATCTCTTTGAGTTCAGTGAAGTAGTTATCAGCGATATAATCAAACTGAATATGCTCCTTCATATCCTCCCATTCTTCAAGAGTAATGATACCCTTTAAAACTAACTGAGTTTTAAGAAGATCTATGAATAATTCACCAAAACGTTTACGCAATCTTGCGACAAACTTCTGGAACTTAACCTCATCTCTTGTGATCTCAGCAGCACGACCAATGTTAAATGTAGTTTCTGTCTCTAATCTAGAGTTAGGAACATTTAATGACTTGTATAACTTCTTCTGGAAATACTTGACATCCTCAAGTTCTCCAAGATTTTGTCCACCTGGGAGCGTAGAGATTTCAGTTCCTCTACCACCTTCTCTACGTGGCAACCAGAAGTCCTCAAGCATAGACATGAACTTCTTGTCATCCTTTATCTCACCAGTGTTTGCATCGTATACAAGTTTATTCCTGTAACGACCCATTACTTCACGTAGGTATTGTTCCGCTTTATTCTTAGGAAGATTACCTACATCAATATAGAAAATTCTTCTTTCTGGTGCTCTTGATAATCTGTAGATAACAAGAGAGTCTTCAATCATTCTTAACTGATTGACTGCCTTAATTGCTTTGTGTAAATGAGACAAGACCATATTCTTGTTAAGGTCTTGAATACCAGAGTGACAGTAACAAACAGAATCAGGTGCAATTTTCATTCCTTGATTCGTTGAGTTCCGTAATCCTTTTGGATTATATAGATAATAATCTGCACTCTTTTGAGTAAGCTGAGTATTAAGATCTACTCCCCTTAATTGATTAGGATTCTTTGATTCATACTCTGTTATTTTACGAATCTTACGAGGGTCAATATATCTAAGTTCTATCAATCCACCTCTAGGATTTTTAGGATCAATTACCTTATGATAAAAAAGTCTCCCATCAACATACCATCGACGGAAGATTTCGTAAGATCTATTATCAAAATCAAGAAGGCGAAGAATTTCATTAAACTCCTCACGCATTAACTTCTTAATTTTTTCAGATACTTTTAAATTTGATAATTCTAATTCGACAGGAACATCATCAAAGTTTCCACATATAGTTTCATTAACTACATCATCTACTGCACTATCACATTCTGGTTGTAAAACCATCTCCCTGTATCGGGTGATTAATTCATATTCATTTCGGATAGTTCCATCAAAATCAACAGAATAGCCATAGTAACCACCACCCACTACGGGTTGTGATCCATCTAGACTATCCTTCTGAACAAAAGAAGGCCCCTTAGGAACCTTCTTCGCTCTCTCTAGTGAATATCCAAAGAGCTGTTGTGCCATACTATTATTTGTTTGGTCCTAATATTATTTAGTCAGTTCGTAAAAACCCCTTTTACGAAATTGGATTCCAGTACTGGACCTGTAGTTCTACTGTAAACTCTTCAATTGAATCATTATTACCGAAGTCCAAATCTATTGCTGAAACTGAACTTGGCCAAATACTATAGAACTTATATTTCTTAAGTGATTTAGCTTCACCCTTGTCACCAGTTCTACCAATTTGAGTAACTGTCATATCCTGTAGATACTTTTCAATATCACTTTCTTGAGTAATATTTTCAGTATATGCTTGAATGCTCTCCATCCAACTTTCAAATCCAGTTCTTAATTGGAATCCAACATCGTTCTGAACTGTAATTGTCCATGGCTCGAATGTTCTATCTCCAGCGATTTTAAGAACACGACCTCTAAATGGTACCTCAACAACACCAACCTGTGATGAAGGTAAGTTAGCCGCTCTAACTGTGAACTTACCAAGTGTCTTTAAATTAGCAGCATTAGAAACTGCATTAGTTGGAAAACTTAAATCTACTTCAAAGAGATTAGGTCTTGCAAAGTCACTTTTGACTCTACTTATAAAATTTACAATAGAGCTTGATTCTAGTGCCATCGTGATTATTCATATCCGTCAATTATATTTAGAATAATAAAAATTTTCAGACAAAAAAATAGCGGAGTTTCCTCCGCTATTTGAATCCATCTCGAACTCAGAGTTATTTAGCTAGCAACCTCATCAAATGCTACACCAGATCTAGTAGCAACGAATGTTAGAGTAATGTAGTTAATTGTGCGAGTTGGTTTCACGAAGATTTCTGCGTAAAACTCTCCACGATCAACAGCCTCAGGTGGGTTATTGTCATCGTCACACTTAACTAAGTATTCCGTGACACCTCTACGACCTTGTACATCTCTCATATATGGTTCAACAATATTGGTGAACAGACTTCTTTGTGCAGTATCATTTTGCTCAAAGAGTTGTGCCTTAGCAGCAGATCCAATAACACGCTCAATTGTTAGGAATAAACGACGAACGTTGATTCTATCAAATGCGGATGCATATCCTAATGCGGTCTTATCTCCATAAAGAACAATACCTTGTCCAGGGAATGAGACTACTGGGTTAACACGTGCAGCATACAATGTATCTCTTTGTGTCTTGTTAGGTGTGTATGCAAGTTTGATTGCATTTCTTAGATTACCTCTTTGGAAACCAGCAGGTGAGAACCAAGGTTCTGCAGTCTCTGTTGTCTGTAAGCAAAGACCAGCAATGTCTCCGTTACATGGAACGTAACGATAAACATCATTGTACTTATCATAAATGTACTTGTATCCAGAATCAAATACTAGGTAAGATGAACTTGGAAGATCATCAAAGAAGTTTACAATATTTGTTGTCTGTGTTTCAGTATTGCTTATACCAATAATATTTCCTCTACGTGGAGAAACAAATACTATACAATCACGACGCTCTTCTGCAATATTAACAAGTGAAGTTACTTTAGCAAGAGCAGCTGCATCATCAGCACCAGAAGGACCAGTAAGAATATAATCAATTGTCTGTGACTCAGGATCAGCAGTCAACTCATATGCAGTTGTTAGATCACCATTAGTAATTGTATAATTACCACCAGAAGATGCATAATCAGCACCATCTGCTAAACGGTAGTAGTAATCTGAGTTGTTCTTAGAACCTACAGTTGTTGCACCAGAAGGATAAGATGTAGTACCAGCAGTAGAACGTAGTAAGTTAAACTGACGTGCATTAGCTGTTAATCCCCAGTTACCATCTGCTGCAGTTGCAGTTGCATTAAAGACTCCAGTCTCGTGCTCAGCCCAATAAAGGTATTCAGATTTTTCTTTAACAACACTTGGGTAGTAATTTACTTCACCAACTGTTGACTTAGCATCAGATGCTTTAGAAACTCCTATAAACCTTTCAAGGATAGCACCAGTTGTACCAGTGATACCACCATCAATATCAACTACAAGAATATGTATTTCATCATTTCTACCACCAGCATTTTGAGCATATATGGAAGTACCTGGACGTTGAGCAACATTGATCCACTTAACACCAGGAAGATATTCACGTTCTGTATACTCAGCACGAACTGAAGTTATAGCAACAGCAGTAGAGTTTGTATCAGAAACGCTATCAGCAGCAGCGAAATCTATACTATCTTTGTCTTTACCGATATAAAGACGACGCTCAATACCACTTGCTGCAATGTCAGCAGTATTTGTTCCTTGAGTAAGTGTTTGACCATCAGCGATGATACCAGTTACACCACCTGAAGGAAGTCCGATTTCTAATTTCTTATTAGCAGCATCATAAGCGAGAACTGTTACCGCTTCATTAGATCCACCAATACTAATTGTAGTAGAGGTACCAGGAGTAAATGATCCTACAACAGATGTTACTGTAAGAACGATACTATATTTAAATACTTTACCAGCAGCACCCGATGCAGCAGAAAGTGCTTCATCAGCAACGAACTCATGATCGTTACCTGAACCAGGAGCAGGAAGAACAGCAATTTGATCAGCACCAGCGTCAGTTACAAATATACCAATTGAATTACCTTTAGAACCAGCAGTTCTAGCAGCCCACTTGAAGTTGTTATTTGCGTCTTCAAAAGTAGTTTCGTAATCTGTTCTATTTTTAATTAAAGGTGCAGTTCCGCTATCTACTGCGTTCTTTAGTGCAGATGAATTAACACGAATGGTTTTAAGTAGTCCACCATATGCTAAGTACTGAGCTGCAGTGAACCAGTATTCATAGTTATTGGCGTTTGGTTTACCGAATACTGCTGCGAGTTGCCTTTCGTTAGAGATGTTTATAATCTCTTCAACAGGACCGAGTTCAAATGGTGCAGCAAGCACACCAACATTTGCGGTTGATTGAGTGGTGATAGTGGTCAGGTCTCTCTCCTGAATGACTACACCTGGCGATGATTGATTAGCTGCCATGTTTATATACTCCTAGAAAAAATGCTGTCAACGTTAGTCTAAGATTATTTATATTTTTGAATCTTCACCTGAAGTCTAGCATATGTTGTACATCCCCATATTCCGCAAGTTCCCATCTTTCCCCTTGAGCATCTACGAAAGTATCTTCTTCTTGTCCGTCATTAATAAAACCAAAAGGAGCCATATCTTGTTCAATCGAATCTCTTTGATCATCATATATTCTTTGCCTCACATCATTATCATGCATTTCTTTAAAGTATTCTTGCATGGCCATCCATGCAAACATTACTAAGCACATAGCAAGATCATCATGACATCCATCTTCCGCTTGAAATGAATTACCCTTTTGGATAAAGGTTGTTAATTCCGCAATCGTATCATAATCTTGTATCATCAATTTATCATCTTCTATCAATGCTTTTAGATTAGAACACCCTACTTGTTTAACAGCAGTACTCATCTTTACACCAAGTTGTGTCTTCTTACCTGAGAACCCTTGTCCTAATTGTTGCCCTGCTCTTCCTCTCATAGCAGCCATTAGTAAATTTTCATATTCCAAATCAAACTGGATAATGTCTGCTACCTGTCCACCAATATCATTTACCTCACAAAGTATGTAAGCATTATTATAATTCTTAGCTACATCAACTACTATATTAGGTAATACTATAGGTTTAATCTCATTATTCTTATACCTTGCTACCATCCTATAAGGTAAAGTTGTTGTATCAATGACACAAAACGCAGAGTAATCCCCACCAATACCACGTGATACATCAACAGTAACAATATAATTATGATCTGGTTCAACTTTTTCATAAACTGCTAAACCCCTATTTTGTAATATAGGATCTTCATACGGCATGATCCTTAACTTACTTGGACTAATAAGAGTATCAACTGATCCTAAAAACTCACAATCAAACTCAACTCTAAACTGCTGTTCAGAAGTATTTCTAATAGTTTGTTCTTTCCATACTTCATCTCTACCAGGAACTTGAGACCAATGTACCTCTGTAGGAATATATTCATTAGATCCTCGTTCAGCATCATGCCAAAGTTTGTAGAACATATTCATCCCGTGAGGGGTAGAAATGATAATAACTTTTGTTGATTTACCAGAAGATATAGTAGGATAGACAGAACTAAAAAACTGTTCAGCAATATGATTCGGAACAAAGGCGAATTCGTCCAGAAATATAATGTTAAAGGACATGCCCCGAACAGCACTAGCAGAAGTAGAAGCAGCCAAGATTTTACTTCCGTTCTCCAATTCGAGTGACCCTTTGTTCCAACCGAGAATACCTTGTTGCAACCATTTAGGGAGATTCTCATAAGAAAGTTGTAAGCGGCCCAACATTTCTCTTGCAGTGGCTGCTTTGTTTGCGAGGATTGCGACATTTACATTAGGATTAAAAAGAACATACCATAGTAGGTATGCCGTAACAATAGTAGATTTACCAGACTGACGAGGAAGTTTTGCTATATTGAATCTATGATCATGGAAACTTTGTACCATTGTTTCCTGAAAATCATACATGTTAAAAGGAACAACACCTTCATCCAAAGATACAATTTTAATATACTTTCTTATAAAATGAAGTGGATCTCCAGCACACTTCAAAAATTCAGCAATCTGTTTCTTAGAAAAATTCTGAGGAACATTTGCTTTCTTGAGATTAGGATTACCTAGATATATTTCTTGTTGTGCTGAAGGCATTTTAAAAATAAGTATTTTCTTTTTTTATCACATCAGCAGAAAAATAATTAAAATTAATTACAACTCTTCTCTTCTGATTTGTGCAGGTGGTTCCACTATGTTTCATTGTTGAAGGAAAAACAACTAATCTATTTTCTAGACTTTGTACTTCTTCTCCATTTTCAAATACAGTACAACCATCATTAGTATTTACATAGTATACCGCAGTATTACACTCATACGGAACATCACAATGAAACCCACTCCTTATTTTTTCAGGAGTATAAGTATTTAGATTTGCTTTAATACGTATTAATGATACTAATCCTAGGCTAGGATGATTTAAAATTGGAGCAACTAATTCATAGTATTCACTAGCTGGTTTACCCCTATCATATAAAGGATGTACAAACTGCCAATTATATAATTCATCACAATCAATTAAATTTGGATCATCTAAATATGAACCTACAAATCCCCAAGGAAATCCATAGTCACTACACATAGCTTTTTTAATTCTTTCAAAATCAGATTGTTTTAAAAAATCATCTAAAATAATAATGTCACTCATTTTCATATTCTTTTGTAGGTATTGACCACTCAGTTAATATACGTCTTCCTGTCTTACCTTGTATGTCTATGTATGTCTGATCAAGACTCGACCAATGTCCCAAACGATCTCCTAATTTCACGTAGATCTTCAAAATTTTTCTGTTTAGTACCGCCATCATATGACCAAGCATAACCCTCCGTAATCATTTGTTCATTTAGTGAAACATCAGCATCGCCAATGTAGAGCCAACCAAGAAGCCTACCATACTTCCCAACGCCACCCTTAAGTTCAGTTCTAATAAGGAGTTCTTCATCACCTTTAATAGTCTCTTCTAATTTTGTTTTCAACCAGTTAGTTGCATCTATTCCCAGTGCCTTCTCTTCCTTGTCTCTAGTTCTCTTTTCTGGCGTATCAACTCCTGCAACTCTAACTCTTTCTTTCTTGTATAAGTCAAACCCAAGATCAATGGTGACATCAATAGTATCCCCGTCAACAACACGATTAATCTTCGTTACTCGAAAATTGTAGCAGCTCTTTCTGCTCGGTGGTATCATCACTCCCATTTGGCCAAAATTTATCGTACATGAATATGTAGTAGATTACTACACCTACTGCTACGAGTAAGATAGCAATCATTATATTAATTGACCAAACTACTTCGTTCATCAGTAATGATCCTCTAGTCCTTCAACTGGTGTAAGTTTCCAGTCCTTACCATAATACCTTTCTAATGCATTATTATGTGGTGCGTCTTCATTCACCTTTATCTTCTTGGGTGGTTCAGGTGGGAACATCTCTAGTTGTATCTCAGGTATAGAAAAAGTATCACCACCCTTTCTATGATGTTGCCAGTAATATGTACCGTCTTCTTTCTTGTATAAGTGGTCTGCTTCATGTGGACTCAACAGTACCATCTGTACAATCTTATCGCCTTTTTCAATCACGTTGTCTCCAATCATCAGATCTTTTATTGTGAAACCATTCTACCACATCCTGTGGATCTCCAAAACCCCTTTTATGATTGCTTGAATCGGGGTCTCCTATATTCAAGCTATTCAGAAAAGAGTCAGTTGGATCCAAAGATATTCTTCTTGCTGTGTTCAGCATACCTCTAGCAGCAGTATTTGCCTTTGCTAATTTCTCTGCCCATATCATATCTTCTAGACTAACATCAACCCCAGAACCTATGTCCTTACAGATTGCTGTTAACCTTAAACGGTATTGTGTTGATAACATAAAGTATCCTTATTACTATTATTATTTAAGCATATGCTTGTGCTGCCAGCCAAAATGATAATCCTAGAGAAGTTCCCATGATGGTGAGTCGGCTCATCCACCACATTATTTCGTGCTTCATGATTAGTGTCCCATTGGAATTCCAGATGACATAAGACGAAAGATGTTATTAACTTCCGTTGTATTATCTTTAGTGCAGTAATCAATAAAATGAGGATGCCCTTCTAGGAAGGGTACATCCTCTTTTGCTTGCTGCATTGCTGAATATGCATCTACTGCATATTCACATATTTCTTCTTTATGTTGTTGTAGGTCATGGTAACCTACTGTATACTTGGTCTGGGGCATGATAATTTCAATCCCATATGATATAGGTATTTATTTCAGGTACTTGTTAATGACTTCTATCTGGTCATGGTATCGTGATATCTTGTCCAATTCAACACCAATCGCTTCAGTAATATCAGAATGTTCTCCAATACCTACTGGATGTTCCAAGTAAACTTCTACGTTTGCTTTATGCTTTTGAATTTCTCCATTAGCATGTGCTAGTATTGCTTTAAGTAATTGTTCTCTCATGTGAATCATGTTAATTTCGCTCCTTGTAATATAGTGTTTAATCTTTCATAAAGATCATTACATTTCTTTTCTGACTTACGGCATTTCCATAAGGTAGTGACAATGTATTCAAAATCATCATCGGTTAACCAAAGAGGCATTGGATACTTCTTAGGTTTATCAATTCTTGATTCCGACCATGCCTCTTCGATTTCATCCATTTAATAACTCCATATTCTAGTTAGTTGACGAACATCAGATACACCATAGAGTGCTTTACATGTTTGTTCAGCATCCTCTCTAAGATTAGAAGGTGATACAAATTCCACCTTTGTTAACCTATTTGAACTAAGTAAGATCTGTGCGGACCATTTAGTTTCTTTCATGGTTCATCGAATAGTATACTATCTATATAATTTTCTGCCCACCCTTTATCAAACCATTTAGATAAAACTGATTCAGTTTTTCTATTTTTCTTTTGTTGTTTGCAATATCTTGTTTGATCATCAAATCTTTCTCCCGTCAATACTGAACATGGAGAATCTTGTTTAGCATTACGAACTGCTTCTTTGTATATTTTAAGGTATTCTAAAACAATACAATAAAAATTTGCCTTCTCTATCTCTTCCCTTATACGTTGAAACTTCATATGATCTGAAAATATATCAGCCCATTCTGGTAATTCACGAGGTTCTTTAAAGTGATATAATTCACTAACCTTTCCAATCTCTTCATATATCCAATCAGTAC
>VTLG01014585.1_pt1 | contig 38565 bp, 52 predicted proteins | sample 4694571 | NCBI WGS metagenome assembly VTLG01 (sample SAMN12604809, study PRJNA352737) | marine metagenome | biome: ENVO:00000447; feature: ENVO:00000209|ENVO:00000569|ENVO:01000036; material: ENVO:00002151; isolation source: viral sequences binned using virsorter ... | reverse complement strand
CTAGGTGTCTGCAAAATTGCAGCCCACGCTCCAAGTTAATCGGGTTGCGTCCATTGAGCATGTGCGAGATTTGAGATTTATCCGTTCCCATTGACTTGGCCATTTTAGGATGGCTAAGACCTCGCGCTGCCTCAACTGCTTGGTACAGCTTTTTTAACTTGCTTGCTTCAAGTTCTTTAGTCATAATCCCGATACTATCAGTATCTGTAAAAAAATACTATTTGTATCGGGTCAGTTAGATTATCAAATTTTATTCATCTATCAACCCATATGGTAAATAAAAAGTAACTAAAAATTATAATAAAGCAAGAAAATTGACTATTTCTGTTTATCACATGAGTAAAGCTAGAGAGATACTTTATGAACGCAAAGAAAAATTTTAGAAAAAATTTGCGTAAGTTGATAACCGATCGCGGTTATAAATCCAATGCTGAATTTGGAGAGAAAGTCGGAATGAGTGCGTCCAAAATTCAAAGATTGTCCAACTGTGCGAATGATTGCCAAGCAATTGATTTGGGAGATGCTGCAAAGATAGCGGTCGCATTGAACACAACTTTAGGTTACATGACGGGTGCCGTGGCCACTGATCAATTGATCAAACAAAGCACAGCAATGCACACAGGCATCGTTGGGGCAATTGATTACCTAGAGAAAGATTTACATTTACGAAATAACCGAATAAAAGAATTAAAGCATGACAAAAAATTTATTGAGGAAATGTTATCTGCTTTTTTCCCTTCAGACGTATTGAAAAAAAAATCTGAATAAACACTTTTTTTTCGCTTCACAGATATGTAATATATCTAAAAGATATTAAACATATGGAGCGTGTGAAATGTATCCCCAACGATTCAAACGACCAATTCCCCTTAAAGATTGGATGGCCTCTAAAGGTTTATCGATTGCAAAAACAGCAAAGTGTTTTGCATACGGCAACGAATATTTTATCCCCGCCGCTATTCAAAAAATGCTAGCTAACTCAAAAAGAGATGTGGGCGTCCAAAATGATAAGTTGGTCGAAACCAAAAAGAAAAAAGTTGTTGGTGCTTTTGTGGACGGCCACTATTTTCACACTGAAGAAATAATTTACATCGAAGAATTAAAGCCAGGAAAAAAACTCGGACCAAACCCAACCGCAGACAATGCGTCAAAAGGCAGAAGGGTAAATTAATTACGATGTTGAAAGCTAGGGAATTGGCGCAGTTATTTGATCACGCAAGGGAGTTAGGGGAAGGGCGTTGGGTAGCTCGATGCCCGGTCCACGATCGGGGACAGAATCTGTACATCACAGACGGGGATTCGGGAAAGACACTCATGTATTGCCAGTCGGGGTGCAGCAACGTGGATATATTGAAGAAAGTTGGTTTGACCTGGAGAGATCTATTCTCTGGCGATGCGCCAAAAAGACCTTACGACTCTTTTGATGATCACAATACTCTTCTATTCTATCGGCAGGGCCTCGCCAACGGCGAAAAAAATATGAACCCAGCTTTTGTTAAACAGGCTGGTATCGCACAAGAAAGATTAAGAAAACACGGCTTCATACTAAAGAAGTCAGGAGAACTGCAACGTGTCACTAGAGCTAATTAGATTGCCTCACAGCGTTTTAAATCTAAGTGACAGTCACGCTATCGCTTTCATGATTCTTCTATACAGCAAACCTGAGGGCTTTGCTATAAGAGGACAGGAAGTGATGGATAAATTTAAAATCGGGAAGAGTGTCTTTTACCGGGCCCGCAAAATACTTCTTGAAAATAACCTCATCACTGAGAAAAAAAAGTTTAACCGTTTAGGGCATTTTGACGGTGTCTATTACAAACTTGTTCCACATGAAACCGTGGTGCAAAAAATAGAACACGGTAGTGAACCGCATGCCGAAAATCAGAACACGGTAGACTTGGCACGGTCTGTGCAAAAGCATAATTCTAGCTTAAAAAATAATTCTAGCTGTAAGAATAATGCTAACAAGATTAATGCTAGCTGTAAGATTACTTCAAGCAGCTTGCTTAATGCTAACAAGCTTTATTCTAACAAGCATTACTCTAACAGTCGGAAATTTTCGCAACAGAGCTCCTACCCAGATGATTTCGAGAAACTGTGGAAATCTTTTACCCCAACGTTGGGAGCAGTAGGTTCTAAGTCTGCGGCGTTCAAAGAATTTAAAAAATTGGGTATGGATCCAGGCGATGTGGATTGGTTGGTAGGTAGGATTCGTGCAGAGATTAAACGCAAAAAACAAATTCGTGCTGAGAAACAATTTGATCCTAGTTTCGCTCATGTTTGCCGGGTGCTGAAAAATCGAGATTGGGAAAGCTGGGTCGATTCCCCAACGTCAGTGGAGGAAATGATTCTGTGATTGTCGATAGGATATCAGTGAGTAATTTTGACAGGGAAACGTTGGAGCAAGTTCTAGCGGAAAAATCACAGCATAAGGTCAACTGGATCGACAGGTATGAGGACCAGATTACCGAGGAAGACCCAACGCAAGAGGGGATTAAACTGCCTTGGACCAAGACCCACGAAAAAATAATTTTACAGTACGGTGCAGTCTCAGTTTGGGCAGGGATTGATGGACACCGCAAGTCTAGTTTACTGGCACAGATTGCCGCGTTCTCAGCTAGGGATGTCGTTACCGGAATCGCTAGTTTTGAGATGCCAATCAAGCACCAGATTAAGATGCTGACTCAGCTTGCCTCTGGGGTGATGGACCCGCCGATCGAATACCAAAAAGAATTTGCCAATTGGGGTAATGGGAAACTTTTACTCTACGATCATCACGGCGATGTGCCAAGCATCGAGGCTTATGCGCTAGTGGTTAAAATGGCCCGAGATTACGGAGCCAAGCTAATCGTAATCGACTGCCTGCAAATGATAAAAGGGGTAGGGGGCGAGGCAGCTATCGAACGGGACATCATGAAAATGTTTGTTCAACTCGCCAAGGCCTTTGATGTTCACATAGCTATCGTTCATCACACGCGCAAGCCTGCACAGGGATCCGACGAGTATGTGCCGACCCGGTTTGATCTGTTAGGGAGCTCAAGCTACTCACAGCTAGCCTCGATCCTCTGCATAGTCTGGGCAGATAAGAAAAAAGACAAGCTGCGTGAATTAGTCCTGGCAGGCGGTGAGCTCACTGATGAGCAAGAAGATTATATGCGCCGCCCGGATACAAAAATAATCTGCAGCAAAAACCGACATCTTCCCTGGGAAGGCACGATAGGTCTTTGGTTGGAGAACAGGCAGTTCATCGGTCAAGACAACTCCCAACGTCTATGGTTTAACGAAGAGCTCTCCGCATGATGTATGAGAAGGAACAGGACAGAGAGAACGAAAGGATTCTAGCGAAGGCCTTACAAGAAAAGTACGGGGGTCAGCTTCATCAAACTAATTCTCTGCACAGAATTGATTATCTTTGGTTCAACGATAAAGGACCAAAATGGCTTGAAATCAAAAAACGAGAAATCCCCTCAACCAAATTCGACACAATTTTTATTCCCCTGCATAAATTGCAGTACGCCAACGAATTAAAACAAGCCACAAATTACGACTCTTACCTGGTCGTATGGTGGACCGATATGGTCGGCGTCACAAAACTGTCTAACTTGAAATGTGAAGAAGACTTCACACTAGATTACAAAGCGCGCCACGGGCGCATCCCAGAGCCAGTGATACATCTGTCCCGAGATAAATTTAAAACCATTAAGGTGCCTTTAAATGGTTGATGGACTGCAAATCAACGTGAGCTCAACGGATGACTTTCCGACCGTCAAAAAATCGATGGTGGAGTATCTAGAGAAGTACGGCAAAGTAATCGTCAACATCGTCGACGCACGGCGTCGGAGTGATTTACAGAACCGATTACAACACGCGATGTATCGAGAGATCGGTAAGCAGCTATACGGCAAGGACGATCATTTCGCGAAGTGTGAATGTAAATTGACGATTGGCGTTAAGTTGCTGAGAGACACTAGCGAGGATTTCAAAAAAGTGTATGACAAAAATTTAAGACATTTGGACTACGAAACGAAGCTTGAAATCATCAGTGTGATACCAGTTTCAAGCCTTTTGAGTATGGGTGCAGCACACCAGTACATCGAGAAGATCTATGATGACTATGCTCAGAAAGGGGTGAATTGGTCGGATTTCGTGAATCAAAGCCGGGATCAATTGAACGCATGAAAGTAATCATAGAAGCGCAAGACCACGAAATAGAACAACTGCAAGAACTTGTCGAGGTGTGGATCAGGGACCGTGTCGAAAAAATTATTGAAGAAAAGGAAGCCGAAGAGCAAGGCAAAGCTGATTGATGAGTGCGCCACGCTTCTTCAGAAACTTGTCAGACTGAAAGCCGCCGATCATCAAGGCTTTGTAAAGTGTGTCACTTGTAACAAGGTCGCCCGATGGCAAGAGATGCAGGGAGGCCACTACATTGAGCGCGGTCGGTTAGCCACAAAACTGTTAGAAGAAAACATTCATCCCCAATGCCAGTATTGCAATGCGTTTGGGATGGCCAACTCCACTCACTGCCGGGAGACATACAGGAGCTACATGATTGATATGTACGGCGAAGAGTTTCACAAGCAATTGCTTGCCGATTCTCAAAAGCCAAAAAAATACAGCATGCCAGAGGTCAGAGATATGCTGGCCGATCTTAAACAGCGGGTAAAGGAACAGGAAGCGCAGTTAGAATCTTTAAGACCGACACAAGAAGATGACTACTAACAACGATGGAGTTTTTTAATAATGACAAAACAAACAAAAGAAACAGAAAAAACAGAAGAGGACTTAGAAGCAACTGTGAGAGAAACTTATTTTGCAAGAGCAAAAGCACATATTTTTGCAGAAATCGGAGTGCATCTTACTAGAAATCAGATAGTAAATTACTGCCTTAACTACACACTCAACTCAAAGATCAGTCAATCGAAAAATTAGCAAACTGTTAAGGTGAACAAAGATAAAATAGATAGCCTCATCGATATCTGGTTGGACACAGTCTCTCGCACTGAGGTCGGCTGGCCAAAAGAATCTATGCTGGCAAAGTTCATGATGTACCGAGGCTCGTTCCAAGATACGAAGCAGAGCAGCGGTTTAGAAAAATTTTTAGACAAACAAATTAAAACTCATGCAAAGTTTGGAGACATTCACGTTGCGTTGCATGAGCTCGATGAAAGTAAGGCTTTAGCTATCATTGCAAAGCGGTATTATCGAGGTCTAAACGCAAACAACAAAACCTATACCAACAAAGACCGTGCGTCGAAAATCGGACAACGGTTACGACAGTTTGAAAACAATGTCAGTAAGGCTTATGCAGCAATTTCTAAGACGTTGGAATTGTTAGAGAAGAGGCAAAATATATCTTAAAAAGACACTTCATATTTGCGTTGGTTTAGTGTATCGTTTTGATATCTTGGGGATTCCCTGCCATAACGTCCAACGTTATCCCCCTTTTCTGCACAGTCCCCAAATCTAATTATGAATATCTACGAGCATCTAAAAGAAGCGGAAGGTTTCCGGGCGCATCCTTATGCCGATGGTCCAGAAGGAAACAATCAATCTATCGGTTACGGTAGGAATCTGACCTCGCTTGGGATCTCAGAAGCTGAAGCAATGACGATGCTGACTAACGATGTTGAAAGGGTCCGTAGTGAGCTCAAGGATAGATACGATTGGTATCTTACACTTGACCCCTTCAGAGCGATGGTTGTCGAGGCCCTGGTCTATAACATTGGGATCACAAGATTCGGTCAATTTAAGAAGTGTATCGCTGGGCTGTCCCAGGGTAAGTGGGAGGACGCTGCGGTAGAGATCTTCCCGAACAGTCTTTACGCAAAACAAGTACCAGACCGTGCGCTAAAATATGCAACGTGGATTAAGAATGGTGAGTGATGCCAAATAGATTATTAAATCTTGACGAGCTTGCTGGTTACACTCAGGCAAATCCCTATGCCGTGCCTTTTGGCGAGACGGGAGAACTTTCGGCGGCTGCTTTAAGTGATCTCGTTGCTCGACTTACGCCAGAGCAACAAGCCGCTTTGATGCAAGCTGCAACGACAGATTACACCTCACGCACTGTTCCGTTAGGGTTGGCTGATGTTACCGATCGCCAACAGACAATGGACCCAGTTTACACTCCCCCAACGTATCGAGAACGTGCTGAAGATTTAGGATTAAGCGTCTTTGGCTCTGATTCCAGAGGCCGCCGACGAACACAAACGATGATAGATGCTCTGGATGTGATTGATCCGGGCTTCATGACGCTATCAGACGCAAAAGCGGCTTTCGGTCGGGGTGATGCTATATCAGGAACAGTTGACACTGTCCTGGGTATGGCGGGTGTTATTCCTGGGGCAGAGGCAGTTACCCCAATTGTGCGAAAAGGAATTAAAAATATTCGAGAAGCCTCTGGTGTGGGTCGCGCTAAAAAAAGAGTTGGCAGTACCGGGCAATATGTTGGAGCCCCGGCTGGAATGAACACTCCTCAAAAATTAGGAGCGATGAGGAAGCGTTACAAAGAACGAGTGATAGCCGGGGATGAGGGTAAAAATTGGTATCAAGACTCTAGCGATTTTATCCGTCGGGTCACTGATGATACTGATGAAGCAAGAACCAGGGCGGCAGATGTTCTCGGGCTGACTTCATCGAATACCGGGGTTGATACAAATTTAGGATTTGCCATTAAAGGCATCAATCAATTTGCCGCTGGTGAGCCTGTTCAAAGTGGACAATTTTGGCCGACGCAGTCTCCTGTCATCGAAAATATATTGCGTGGAAAAGACATAAAATACTATCCAAAACTAACGCCTTTCATGCGTAATCTTGCAGTCAATTGGAATCCTGATTTAGCGACAACACCCGTCCACGATATCTGGCAAGGCAGGGCGTTTGGTTACAAAGGGCCAGTTACAAAAAAATATCCAGAGGGTAAACCGTATGACGCTGGTTTCTCTCCGCAACAACATTCTTTTATGGACGAACAGACTGATTTCATCATTGATGATTTAGCAAAATTGGGTAAAGAGTATAACCCCTTGTCCGTACAAGCCGCTGCGTGGACAGGTCAAAAAATAGCTGACGGGAAAGTTAAACCTGGGGAAGGTGCTTTGCATTATGGGGATTACTCGCCCAAGTATCGCGCCGCTGGTACTTATGAGCAAGTCCCAGGAATGGGAACGGGTCATTTAGAAGGTATCGTTAATATGCCTTTCGGCCAGCGTCAGGAATTCACAGATGTAGCCAATTGGATGAACCCGCAGGGTAGAGACAGGCTTTACGCAAGCACAGGTATGCTAGTCGAGCCGACGGTTCCTGGTATGGGCTCTTTTACGTCGAGCAGCGGAATGACCGAGTTTAATCCAGCGAACGTTGCTGGGCCGTTGGTGCAAACAGACGGAGTGGTAAGAACAGCAGATGCCAGTTTATTAAACACGGTGGAAGGCGCACGCGCTTATATTGATGCACAGAATGCAGGCGCCTGGCACAGAGTCATCCCAGACAATCAAACAACGGCTGGAGAGAGAACCTCGCTAGAATTAAATTTAGGTCGGCCTGTTACTCTCTCAGAGATGCAACAGCTAAATGATCTCGCAGTAGAAAATGGATATTTTGCAGTCGATTACGGAAGCGGCGTTCGATTCATTAACGATGAGTACGGACAATCTGATTTAGGTCGAATCCGTGCCGCTGAGATGGCAAAACCCAACCAACGATTTGGTATGAAAGACGCGAAAGCGATGCAAGCTGAAATCGATAATATTATTAGCGATGCCCCGAATAAAGTTACTCGAGCTAAAATTGATTCGGACTACTTAGATTTTGAAGAAAGCTTAAAAGAGTCTGCCCAAGGTAGCAGAGCTGCAACGGGTAAATTATTTAAGATGCTTGATGATCATCCGAAAATAAGAGATGCCATCGAAGTTGATTTAGTTACAAAAGCCGAGCAAAACTACATCAGAGATGCCAAGTTTGCCCGAGACAATGATCTGCCAGTGCGCGAAGATATACAAAACGCTCGTAAGATACTCTTTACTAACAAAGGCGGTCTCAATGCACTAAGGGCGGCTTACAACAATAAGGAGTTACTGCCTGCGGTCATCGGTGCGATTCTCGCTCCCTCTTTTTTCGGTACTGATCAAGAGATATGACATTGTCAGGGATAGGTAGCGTAGAGTTCTCGGGCAAGCCTTGCAGGTGTTTTTTTAAACCCTCACGCCACGCTTCAACGTAAGGCATCACGATATTGCCTGTGCGTAATAGATAATGCATGAGGTTGCTCCCTTTAGCGTTGACGTAGCAAGTAGGAATAAATCACGATGGCGAATACTACCACTATCGATTCAGCAAATAAACGGACAGTGATCAAAGCGTTAGAACGAGACATCAAAGCTTACCTGGAGGGCGGTGGAAAGGTTAAAAGTTTACCGAAGGGTCAAAGTACAACTGAGAGCATCCCGAGGTTAGGGATCAAGAGGCGGGTCACAAAGAAGTAACCCGCATTGAAGGTTGAATCAAGATGTCCAATCTTTTTCTTTTAACAGCGTCAGGGCGTACTCAGCGGCTTTCTTTGCCTCTCTATAATCCACGGCTCCGACAATTCCAAACAGGAAATGTTGGGTGTCTGAGTGAATCTCGATCCTGGTAGCGATAATCATTTTTTCATTGGTGTAATCATCAGCCTGTTTAATTCCCGCTGCCTTAAATCGATCTCGGGTTTTTTGTCCGTGAACAAATGCTCTTTCAAGAAAGTGCAAGTCGTACTCATTTAAATTTTCAACCCAATACTCAGTCCACAGTTTGATTTGAGTATCACGGTTGTATTCATCATCGGGTATTACATTTTCTGCTAATTGATATTTCATTTTTTGTCTCCAATGTTATTTATTTGGTGAACTCGAAAATAATCGGCAAGCCTGTTCTACTTTGCCGCGCTGGTATTTCTACCTCGTGAGTATGTGCGTTAATTTTTCTGATTTTGCCGTAATCGCCATCGAGAAGACGATGGTAAATAGTTTCAAGTTTTTCCGGTATCGATAAGATTTTACCTGGGTCGGGTTTGTAGTATGGCGTCCAGTTATCGAGACTCGCATTTCGATGCAACTCGACAAAATCTTTAGCGATCTGAGTTTTGTACTGATAATACATCTTTGTCTCCAACGTTAATTACAAGTAACAAGATTGTCAGTGATAAGACCAGACTGTAAGAGATCCTGACAGGTACGCCCGTAGAATCCCTGGAGCTGGTAAGCGAGTCGAGTATCGTGAAGGTACTGCCAAGCCTCTAAGACTTGGCCGTCGTACTCTTCAGGTTCGATACCTTCGCATAGGTTGATAGCTAGGAAGTTATTCATGCGGCTTGCTCCTCTATGCGCTTGACGGTTTCTTCTTGACCGTACTTGATGAGGAACTCTCGCAAGGTGTAAACCTCTTCATCCCACTCGTCTGTGAAATTGATGCGACTACGCACAATGACAGCGGCATCTAGTGAAATGATACCGAGATGATCGTGTTGTGGCCTAACGAGACTTGGAACAAAGTCATAACGATACTCAGTGTCACCGTGACGCTCGTGACTTCTCGTTATTTCCGCTCGATTATTAGCGCGGATGAAACTTTCAGCCGTTAAGTAGTCTTGTCGCTTGTTATAACTACGTTCCTCTAAAGCGTTGCAGACATATATAGCAGCGCCTTCTGGATAACCATCGTGGTGGATGTAAAGGGTGATGTCTGGTTTCTCTGAAGAACTGAAACCGTAGGTTGCTCGTGTACTCATGTTGTTTCTCCTTTTAGTGATTCGCTGAATGCAGGCTCACAAGTTGGTTAATAAATGCCTTTGGGTTATATAACCCGTGTTATGCATATTGCGACAGGTTTGAAAACTTCAGCGTTGGATGCACTTGCTTTAGCTTGTTGTAGCGACCCCAAAACATTTTCCCGCCAGCTACGATATCAGGATCGTCTAATGCTCCAGGTGCGCCATCATAATTACCTTCGAGATAATCTATATGCGCTCGATTATCAAGATCGCTACCGAATACCTCTAAAACATCCACATCAACGAGTGTTGAAGGCTTGACCCGCTTGCCCATTAGGTCGTTGAGAAAATCGGTGTATCGTTCTCGCACATCGTCATCAAGATTGTCAGCGCACTCAACGAAGTTGGCTAGCTCACCGTAAGCATAATCGTTGACTGTAAAGCGAATACCGAATTTGACTTGTTGCATTTTACCGCTCCTCATATTGTCGTGATCTTTCAAAAATTGCGTTATTTCCGAACACCCAAAGTATATCAATTGTATCTCTTAGATACAACTAGTATCTGCATTAAATAGTAATACTTTAGGACCAATCATGATCAACGGTTCAAGCTCGATCGATCAGGCTCTAAGGGATGCCATTGTACGCAAGCAAGACGAGCTCTCAGGCGGTTATGTGAGTTTCCCGATCAACTGCATATGTTCGTGTGGGTTCGATTGGACTAGCGACAAGAGCAGCCTGGAGGAGCCTAAGACGGGTTGTCCCAAATGCCATAAGAGTTATTGCGAATGAGCTATCAGAAACCTTATCTCTATCACTGTGTGTTAAAGCGGGTAAAAGACGGTGATAGCTACCTCATTGATCTGGATCTTGGGACCGGGCAGTGGACTCACGATGTGGATCTCAGACTCTACGCCTGCGACACACCAGAGAACCGGGCAGTGAAGGGCGATAAGAAGCTCAAGGCCTATGGTCTGACAGTTACCAAGTACGTTCAGGAGCTCCTCACGATCGGTGAGACCTATGTCATCAAGACGCATAAGGATCAGCGGGGCAAGTTTGGTCGGATCCTGGCTGAGATCTACCACAAGGCAGACAAGCGAGGTCTAGGTAAGTCTCTCAATCAACACTTAATCGATAAGCGGTATGCAATGCCCTATCACGGCGAGTCAAAGAGCCAGGTCACAGAAGCACATCGAGCTAACCTTAAAGCCTTACTGAAAGACAAACAGATCACGTTGGTCAAAGTATGAACGAAATCGCATCAGGTCCAGTATCCGCAGTTCCCTTAGTCTCAACTCACGTTAACAGAGAGACACAAACCGAGGTAGTGCATGAGCCTGTTGTAAAGACAGTAGAACAAGTCACGGTAATAGATACCTATGACTGGAGAGGAGCTAAGAGCTCTAAGGCAAGAGAGTACACAGTCAACTACCTGGTGTAAGCAGTAAGCGATAAGACAGTGACTGAATGAACGCAGACAATAAACTCACTTACTGATGGAATGGTGGGGAGCTATATTTTTAAGTAATAAAGACGCGGCGGGCCTCACGAGCGCACGCGATCTTACCGATTTGGCCAGTATTAGCAACGATTTTCCCAAGTTCCCGAGGCCGCGTTCCCTAAGTTATTGATTTGTATGCAAAGCACACTTCTAAACATAAAGGCGGTCAGGTAACCAAGGGCTTTTTGCCCCCCCTAAAAAACTATTGGGCATGCATCTTCAAATATAGCCCCACACACACCCTATGAACAATCTAGAACTCACCCAATGCGCTGCCTTTTCCAACCGGGCCTACGGCGATTTTCAAGAGGTAGGCTTTGCCCCTGCCCGAAAATATGAAAACCGATTAACTTCTACGACGTTTTTCTGGCTGGAGCGTGATGATAGGCATTACATAGTCTTCAGAGGCTCACAGCAGCCTAGAGACTTCCTGGTTGATGCTCTAGCGGTTCCGGTGAGATGTTTGGGCAATTGGGTCCACGGGGGATTTGCGATCTCGCATTTTTCCATCCGAAAAAAATTGAAAAAAATTCTGAAAGTTATCGAGAGAACCGATAAGCCTTTAATTTTCACCGGGCATAGTTTAGGCGCTGCCCAGGCAGAGCTTGGTTTTTTATACACCCAGAAAAAATTCCCGAAGGTTTTTGAGAAAACAGAGCTCTACGTCTATGGCAAGCCACGGGTCTTTTTAAAGCCGTCTAGGGTCCGTTTTCCAGAGAACAAGGTGATGAGTTGTGTATCGGGCAGTGACGTCGTGACTAGACTGCCGAGATTTTTGTTCACCATTGGATCTTCTAATCAGCAGACGTTTTATCTGGCCAATGACAACAACAATTACATGAATCCGAGACCGGAGTTTATGGCAGAGGATTTCGATATCTCTGATTCGGTTTCTGACCATTCGATGAGTGTTTACCTCCAACGTTTAAAGGAAATTACATGAGACTAGTGATTCTGGCTTGTTTGTTATCCGGTTGTACGCTTCAACAGATCAGGGACGCAGAGGTCGTTTACTGCAACCCGGTGCTTGAGGCAGGGCGATCGCTAGCCAGGGCTGGGTTAACTGCGGTAACGGGGATCCATTCCCCGGTCGATGTCTGTGCCACGATCGAGGAGCTCAAGAAAGAAGACGATGGCGCTTAAAGGAATACTCAAGGCTCTCGCCCCGACTTTAGTTGGAGTAGTTGAGAAGAGCTCACCCCTTGCTGCCGTAGCGGTCCGTTTAGCGGCGAAAAAATTAAACCTTCCAGAGAACTCTACCCCGGAACAGATTGAGACAGAAATTGAGAATCATCCAGAAAAAGCGGATTTGATTCAGGACACTGAGCTACAGATTAAGCAGATGGAAGCTAATTTGGAGTCTCAGCGGCTAGGCAATGAGGACCGGGCCGATGCGCGTGAGAAATTTTCTCAAGATTGGTTTGTTAAATTGTTCTCTCTGGCGCTGTTTGTTTTTTTTGCTTTTTACGTCTGGGAAATCACGCACCAACCCGAGGAAGAGCAGAATATGGCCCTGGTTAATTTGACCCTCGGAAATTTATTTGGTCTCGTCCAGGCGGTGGTGGCCTATTACTTTTCGGGCGCAAGTGATAACGGTAATCAAAAAAAGCGGTAAATTAAATGAGAAAGAAACAAGTTGCACGCAAGGAGAGGGCTGCTCTATTACAGGATCCTCAAACCTGGGAACACTTCTTTAAAATTGTCGCAGCAGGCGAATCGACTAAGGCCGCTGCCAGTTACTTAGATCTCACTATCAACGCGATCAATGGGTACATCAATGCTCATGAGGATCTATCCCAACGTTACGAGGAAGCGCGTAGGGCTAGGGCAGACTTTCATGCCGAGCGCATAGAAAAGATCGCTCACGATGTTGAAACGGGTGATATGGATGCAGCAGCCGCTCGGGTGTCTTTGGATGCGCGTAAGTTTCTGGCCTCGCGTTTTAATCCTGATCGTTGGGGTGATCGACAGCGGGTAGACTTAAATGTCACCGATGTGAATGCACTCCACTTGGAAGCGATCACGGCCCTGGGTATGAGCGAGAACATTATTGACCACGAGAGTCAAACCCTTGTCGAAAGCTAACCCGTTTGTTGCGTTTCTTAAAAAGTATCGCAATGACCCGGTCAAGTTTGTCAGAGAAGTTTTAAAGGTTGAGCCGGACCCCTGGCAGGCCGAGTTGCTAAATAAAGTAGCGACGGGTCAAAGAAAGATCAGTGTACGAGCTGGTCACGGTGTCGGTAAATCAGCGGCAGCTAGCTGGACGATAGTTTGGTATTTTTTAACCAAGCACCCCTGCAAAATTGTTTTAACCGCTCCAACGTCTAGTCAACTTTTTGACGCTTTGTTCTCTGAGGTTAAAAGCTGGATAAGAAAGCTACCGGAAGCCTTGCAGACTTTGCTGGAGGTGACCTCGGACCGGGTGGTCCTCTTAGCGGCTCCACAGGATGCGTTTATCTCTTGCAGAACAGCAAGAGCTGAAACACCGGAAGCAATGGCGGGTGTTCACTCGCAGAATGTTCTCCTAGTAGTTGACGAGGCCTCTGGTATCCCAGAACAGGTCTTTGAAGCTGCATCAGGGTCTCTGTCTGCCGAAAGTTGTTGTTTTATCATGTTAGGTAACCCGGTTAGGACATCAGGCACCTTTTTCGATTCTCACAACAGATTGAAAAAAGAATTTCACACAATGCACGTTAGCTGTGTGGATTCACCAAGAGTTTCTAAAGAATTTATAAAAGAGATGGCGATCCGCTACTCTGAAGATAGCTCCGCTTTTTATGTGCGCGTTTTAGGCGAGTTTCCTAAGTTAGACGATGAAACAATTATCAGTTTAGCTTTGGTTGAAGACGCCCAAAATCGCGACATTCAAATGTCTGAAATGACCCCAAAAATCTGGGGCGTAGACGTAGCGCGTTTCGGATCGGACCAAAGTGTTCTCGCTGAGAGACAAGGTACTGTCATTAACTGGATTGAGTCTTGGAAGGGTAAAGACCTGATGCAGTTAACAGGTTTAATTACCAATAAATACGAAGAACTGCCCCCATCGCAACAGCCGATAGAAATCCTAGTGGATTCAATTGGTTTGGGGTCAGGCGTAGTAGATAGGCTACAGGAATTAGGTTTACCTGTCCGTGGGATTAATGTGGCCGAGGCCCCGAGTATGCGGGGCCAGTATGTGAATCTAAGGGCCGAGCTCTGGTTTAGGATGAAAGAGTGGCTTGAGGCCCGTGACTGCAAACTGCCCAAGGATGAACAGTTATTCAGTGAGCTAGTCTCACCGCGTTACAGTTTTTCGTCCACGGGCAAAATGAAAGTTGAAGCAAAACAGGATATGAAAAAACGGGGGCTACCTTCCCCGGATAAGGCTGACGCGGTGATTCTCACGTTAGCTAGCCAACCAACCATTGCGATGTTTGGTAAGAAATATCAATCCAAACAAAAAATCACTAGAGGCATCAGGTCGATCGTATGAAACAAGAAATCGAAATGCTGAATGAAGTTATCGAGGAGAACAATCTCGAAACTGGCGGTATGACCTTTGAAGAGCTTCAAGGTAACGTTGGCGCGCAGATTGTTGACGCGGTGAAGTACATTGATGACGATGTCTCGCCTAATCGTGCAACAGCGACTGAGTATTATCGCGGTGAGCCGTTTGGAAATGAGGAGGACGGTCGGTCTACTGTTGTGGACATGACAGTGCGAGATACTGTCGGCAAAATCATGCCGAGTCTGTTACGAGTCTTTTTCGGGTCCGAAAAGATCGTTGAGTTTACTCCGCAGACCGCCCAGGATATTCCCTACGCCACGCAAGCCACTGATTACGTTAATCATATTCTAACCAAGGACAATAACTTATTTCTTGAGCTGCAATCTTGCTGGCAAGATGCCCTGGTTAGAAAGGTCGGTGTCTTAAAGTATTACTGGGAAGAGAACCCTGATCCTGAAGGTTATACGCTAACTAACATTGATGAGCAGGGACTGATTGCTTTACAGGGGGATCCTGAACTGGAAGTCAATATTATCTCCCAGGCGATGGATGATCCGATGAACGCGATGCAGGGGATTAGTCTTACCCCAACGTTTTCTGTTCATGTGACCTACAAGAATAAAACCGGGCGGGTCAAGATTAAGTCTTTGCCTTGTGAAGAATTCATTATCAACCGTGAAGCAACCTCGATGGAGGATGCACAACTTACAGGTCATCGGAAAATGGCCACGGTAAGTGAACTGGTTAAGATGGGATACGACCGGGAATTTGTTGAAAGTAAAGCCTCTGGCGCTGATCAATTGCAGTACAACGTTGAAAGAAGAGAACGTAAGGACCGTACACTGGATTTTAGCTATCGGACAGACGAAGCGGCTAAGCTCGTTGAGTATGTCGAAGCCTATGTGAAGATCGATTGGGATAACGACGGTATTGCTGAACTGCGAAAGATTTGCTGTATGGGCTCTGATCACGAAATCGTGAATAACGAGCCTTTTGACAAACCGCCGTTTGCAACTTTCTGCCCATCTCCCGAATCTCATGTTTTCTTTGGTCAGAGTATTTTTGATTTAGTCGGTGATATCCAAAAGATTAAATCTAACGTGCTACGCAACTCTTTGGATAGTTTGAGTCTCTCCATTCATCCAAGGGTTGCTGTAGTTGAGGGTCAGGTGAATATAGACGATGTGACCAATACGGAAGTCGGAGCGATCATCAGACAATCCCAGCCCGGAGCGGTGACTCCCTTCAATTTGCCTTTCGTGGGCAAAGAAGCGTTCCCGATGCTGGGATACCTCGATACCTTAAAAGAAAACAGGACCGGGATCTCGAAGGCCTCGCAGGGTTTGGATGCCGAGAATCTGCAAAGCACAACGGCTGTGGCAGTGAATGCGACGATACAAGGAGCTCAAGCTCAAGTCGAAATGATAGCGCGGATTTTTGCTGAAACGGGCATGAAAGATTTATTCCAAGGTGTGCTCAGATTAGTGACTCAGCACCAGGACTATGAACGGATTGTAAGACTCACCGATGCATTTACACCCATCGATCCGCGTCCGTGGAATGCCAATATGGATGTTTCCATCAACGTGGCTATCGGTGCAGCGAGTGAACAGGAAAAGCTTGATTCTCTGTCGGCGATCATTACTAAACAAGAAGAAATCATTAATAAGTTTGGTATTAACAATCCGATTGTTTCTGTTGATCAATATCGCAATGCCTTATCTCAACAGATAAACCTGGCGGGATTTAAGAACACGGCTAGCTTTGTGAATCAGGGCCCCATTGAATTCCCAGAACCGCCGCCGCCTAAACCAACACCGGAACAGATACTGGCACAAGTACAGACGCAAAGTATTCAGGCAGACATCCAGAAGAAAGCTGCCGAGCTCTCACTCAAGCAACAGCAGATGATTAGGGATGATGACTTCCGACAGGACAAGTTAGAAGCTGACATCATGCTAGAAGCTGCCAAGATCAAAGCACAGTACCCGATGTCCAGACTTAGCGTGCCAGATTTGATGGCGATGATCTCAGCGCCGCGTGAAGGTCAGACCGTTCAATGAGCGTAATTTCTGACGGTGAAAACGCGACCCGATTATTAAATGATGAGTTCCTCCAACGTGTTTTAAAAGAACTGCGAGAGGACTGTAAAGCCCGCATTATGCAAACGCAAAGCGGGGATCAAAAATTGCGCGATGAAATCTATTTCGATTTCCAAGCAATAAACCGTTTTGAACAGAAACTCAAAACATACAACGATCGAAGATCATTTTTAAAAAAAAGGGTAATTTAGTATGGCTTTAGGAACTCCGAATTCTGGAACAATTCAAGAAGCACAAGGAAAAATCGCTAGTCTTTTGACTCCCGAAGGGGAACAAACAGAAGCAAGCGAGACCCCCGAAGAGCAGCAAGCAGTTGAAGCTGCACCAGACCCCGTAGAGGGTGAGCCCGAGGAGGAGCTAGTCTCCGAACCGGAAGAGGAATCCCCAGACTATACCGAGGAAGAAGAGGAAGCACCTCGCACTTTTAAGTTCAAGGTCAGAGGCCAAGAGCGAGAAGTCACCGAGGACGAACTCATCAAACTCGCCAGTATGGGAGAAGACTATACACAGAAGACACAGGATTTAGCAGAACAGCGGAGGAGACTTGAGGCGATCACCTCAGAATCCGATGCTGCTAGGACGAGAATGTCGCAACTCTTGCCCGAACTGGAGACCAATCTTCTGGAGATTGAAAAGCAACTCAATGCCGAGCCCGATTGGGAAAAGCTGTACGCAGCGGATCCCGGCAAAGCCGCCCAACTTCAGCATCAATTCGCTAAGAAGAAAGCTGAGAACCAGGCAGAGTTGGAGAAAGTGAGAGCGGAGCAGCAGCGAACACTCGTTGAAGAACAGCAACGACTTTCACAAGCAAGACAAGATCATCTCGCTGAACAGGGCAAGTTGTTGTTACAAAATCTTCCTGAGTGGAAAGATGACAAGACAGCAACCTCTGAAAAGGCAGAGATTGAGAAATGGGCGTTAAGCAATGGCTACCTAGATCAGAGCCAACTTAACAACATCACTGATTGGGGATCTGTCGCTATGATGCGAAAGGCCTGGTTGTATGACCAAGGCAAAAGCAAAGTGGCCAAGCAGAAGACACGACCAAAATCCAAGACCCTATCACCAGGGTCCAAAGGCTCGGCACCACGACGCGATAATCTGAAGTCTCAAAAAGAGAACTTTCAGAAAACGCGCAAAATGAGTGATGCCCGACACTTAGTAGAGGGTATCTTAAATCAATCTACTAGGAGGTAATTGTTATGGCCCAGGTCACTAACACTTTTAGTTCGTTCGACACGATTGGTATTCGTGAGTCGTTGGCCAATATCATTTATGATCTTGCCCCGGCTGAAACGCCATTCATGAGCAATATAAGCTCAGAAAGCGTGAGTAACACGTTTTTTGAATGGCAAACTGATGTGCTTATGTAGATGAGCCTTTTACTGGCAACAGTAATCGAAAATTCCGTGAATTGCTGGAAACTCCCAACGGGACAATCAGCAGCGAAGCTCGGTAGGAATGCCGAGAACGTTCAACGACTAGGATATGGAGTCCAGACCGGACAGTAAAATCCCACGAGCGCGGAACACCCTTTGGGGTGATGATATAGTCTGAGCTACATAGCAATATGTAGAAGTAAAGTTTAAATACTTTACGATAACAAAACTGGCAGCAGCAGATGCTACTAATGCACAAATAGACGGTGACGATGTCTCTAGCTATACAGCAGTGACAGCAACCGTCCGTCCGGGTAACCGAACGCAAATTTCACGCAAAACTTTCCTCATCGCTGATAACCTTCAGTTTCAAGACCTTGCTGGTCGAAACTCTGAAGTTGCTTATCAGATCACGAAGCAAGGTAAAGAGTTGAAGCGTGATATGGAAGCAGTCTTGACTGCTAACGTAATCCCGGCAGCGGGATCAACGTCAGCAGCCAGACGCACAGGTGGGCTATCGGCTTGGTTAAGCACAAATAGCTCGTCAAATGGTGCGTCAAGCGGTACTGCGGGTGTGAATCCTGTGTTAACAGCAGGCATACCAACAACGGCGCAGGTCGAAGCCACAGATAAAAGAACTTGTACAGAAGCTCTTTTGAAGACTGTCGTTTCCAACGTTTGGACCAGCGGTGGTTCCCCTAGCTTAGTAATGTGTGGAGCAAAACTGAAGCAAGTCATAAGTGGCTTCTCCGGTATTGCGGCACAACGCTACCAAGCACCAGCGGGACCAACTACGATTGTAGGCGCAGCCGATATCTACGTTATTCATTAGCGTCTTTATGTAGGAATACATAATTGTAATCTGTTGAATTCAAGGGAAGCCCAGAGATGGGTAATCTTGAGCGAAGCTCGAAAGAGAACGTGCAACGACTATCCCTAACGGGAGTAGGATCAAGCGATCCGAAGCGGCAGACACCCAGACCGGGTGAAGACATAGTCTGAACAGTACCGTATCTAATTTTAAGGTATTGCAGCGAAAGCGGGATTAGCCTAGCGAACTAATTTGAACATCTTGTAGTGATTTCGGTGAGCTATCAATCGTACCTAATCGTTTTTCTCCTACACGAAACGTGTTTGTTTTAGATCCAGAATACGCTGGTATGGGTATTCTGCGGGATATTGAAACCGTTGAGTTGGCCAAGACCGGGGACGCAAGCAAATTTATGTTGCTAGCTGAATACGGCTTGATTATGAAGAACGAAACGGCGCACGGCGCTATCTACGATTGTGACGATACCTAATCGTTAACATCTAGTTGAAAAGGGGAGCTCCGGCTCCCTTTTTTTATGGAGAATTTATTTTGAAACGCATACTCGATAAAGACCCCGAAGCTGGCATCACAACGGTTTTCCACGCTAATGAGCATGACCAGACTTACACAGTCGAAACACGCCAGGATGTTTCACAAATCCTCAAAGAAAACGCGGCACAACGGAATTTAACGGACAAGCATACGCCTTACGGCGATCAGATCGGTCGGCAAACAAAAGTGGCTTCAATCCCAATGTCAATTTATGCGGAATGGATGAAGAAGGGCTACACGAAAGATCAGAAGAAAATGAAACAGCTTCTGAACTCACCCGAGTACAAATATTTTAGGACCAGAGAAGGCAAAGTCTAATGGCTTCCAATTTCGGTGAATTAAAAACAGAGATCGCAGATACGCTGAACAGGACCGATTTAACTTCTGTCCTCCCAACGTTTATTAAGTCCGGTCACGCAAAGGTTAACAGGGAACTGCGTACTCGTCAGATGATACAGAGAGCTACGGCCTCGATTGATTCTGAATACACACAGTTACCGAGTGATTTCCTTCAGGTACGGGATATCCGGCTGAATACGGACCCTATTAAAAACTTGGAGTTAATCACGGCAGAACAACAAAATCAGGAACGTCAAAGATTTGGCAATACCTCTGGTGAGCCTAAATACTTCACCATAGTCGGTGAAACGTTTCAGGTCTTTCCGACACCGGATACTACTTACACCTGTGAATTAGCCTATTACCAAAAGATCCCCGATTTTTTTAGCAGCGATGCGGATACCAACTGGTTACTGACTAAGGCGTCAGACATCTACCTTTATGGATCTCTGGTCTATATCGCACCTTATTTGAAAGATGACGAACGCACGGTTGTTTTCCAAACGCTGTACCGAGATGTATTGCAAAGTTTAAACACTGAAGAAGAGAAGTCGCGCTATAGCGGCACAACCCCTCGAATGAGACATAGGAGTTTTGGATAATGGCAGGCACTAGCGATTATTTAGAAGCGGCGGTCCTCGATGCCGTCCTCAGAAATACAAGTTACACATCCCCAACGACCGTATTTGTCGCCCTCTACACTTCCGATCCTGGCGATGATAATTCTGGAACAGAATGCAGCGGTACTAGTTACGCTCGACAGTCGGCAGCTTTTTCTAGGACTGCTGGCGTTGGGTCAAACACCAGTGCCATTGAATTCCCAACAGCGGGGGGTAGCTGGGGTACGATCTCACACATTGGGATCTTGGACGCTGTAAGCTCTGGGAATTTGCTTTATCACGCTGCACTTTCTAGCAGTAAAGCGATTACCACTGGTGATATTTTTAGAATTCCAGCCGCTGATCTTACGGTGACAATGACTTAATGACCGACACTTACGGACAAGGCAATTTCGGTGATGGACTGTACCAGCCGCCAGTTGACAACGGCTACGGATACGCGCTTTACGGTACTGGAGTTTTCGGCACAGTAACAATTCGCATTGATGGCTCTGCCGCAATCACCACAAGCACAAGTGTGTCTGCCGATGGCGGTTACGCTATTGGCGGCTCTGCGGCTGTCACTTCTAGCACAGCAGTAAGCGCGGGAGCTACGGGCGGCGTCATCGTAATGGATGGCAGTGCAGCGATCACCACGGTAAGCACAGTCGTTTGTACTATTGAAGGCAGCATAAGGACAGCAGCGGCGGCGGCAACATCTAGCACGGCAGTATCGGCCAGCATTCAACCTAAGATCTCCGGTAACGCAGCAGTCACCTCAGTTAGTACAGTTGCCTGCCTGGGCGCGTACACGCCGCTCATAGAAACAGGAACAATTAACACAGTTACAACTGTCGCTTGTACGGCAGAACTCAAGTGGAACGATGTGGTAGATCCATCAACTACTTGGTCACAATTAACGCCTCCAAGTACCTCTTGGACAGAAATCAACTCACCTTATAGGTAAGCATCATGCCAACTAATACGACGAATTACAGTTTTCAAAAACCAACTGTCTCTGGTGACAGTGGAGCCTGGGGCGGCTACATCAATGACACAATCCAAGATCTGGATGATTTACTCGGCGGCACGAATTCAAAAGTAATCACTGGAATCGACATCAACAGCGGTACTATTGATAACGCCCCGATCGGAGCCGGGACTCCAAACACAGGTGCTTTCACAAGCGTAGCGGTAGATAACATCACCATCGATGGTCAACAGATCACATCAACGGACACCGACGGCAATATACAATTATTTCCCAACGGGACTGGTTACGTTGAGCTTTATGGAAACACAAACTCAGGTCGCATAAGATTCAATTGTGAGTCTAACTCGCACGGTGTAACACTAGCGGGTCCAGCTCACTCAGCAGCAGCAACATACTCTATTGCGCTACCTGATACTCTTGGCACATCACAAGCATCTGCCGTAGTCTCAACAGACGCGAGTGGCGATGTTTCATTGGCGGCTGAATTGACAGCAGTTAGCTATAACGAAACCTACGTTGCGGTAACGTCATCCTCTAACGCGACCTCAGTAAGTTGTGAGGCGGGTAATTCTTTTAGTCATACTCTGTCCGAGAATACAACTTTTACGTTTGATAATCCTCCTACAAGCGGAACTAGCTTCACGTTTTCTCTCAAGGTCGTACAAGACGCCTCTGCCTCTGGCTTTACCTTAACTTGGCCAGGAGCAGTAGATTGGGCAGCAGCCACAGCACCCACACTGACAGCAACAGCGAGCGCAGTAGATTATTTTGTTTTCACAACGAATGATGGCGGTACGACCTGGTACGGATTTACCGCTGCCCAAGCGATGGCCTAAATTATGAGTACAAAAAAACTATTACAAGCTGCGTCTGGCAGTGCTGGCGGCAGTAAAGTCTATGTTGAAGATGTTTTTTCTACGGATTTATATGTAGGAAACGGATCAAATGGTTTAGCTATTGATAATGGAATAGACCTTGCGGGAGAAGGTGGTTTAGTGTGGATGAAAGGCCGAACTTCTGGAGGAGTAGGTTCAGACAATAATATTCTTGCTACAACAGAACAAGGTTTAACAAATCAATTATCAACTGACCTTAGTAATGGCAACATTGCTTGGGGACAAATGCAAAGTTTCGATAGTGATGGTTTTACGCTTACTAATGGAGGCACAGCCAATACAAATGCGGTTGACTATGTTAGTTGGACATTCCGAAAACAACCTGGATTTTTCGATGTAAAAGAGGTTACAAAAAGCGATGGCTCCAATCTTGTCGTTGATTTTTCTGATCTTGGTTCGCTTGGTTTTGTTGCTGCGAAACCCACAACTTCCCAAGATTGGATTTGTTGGTGTAAAGGAATGACAAGCACACATCATTTAAAATTTAATCAAACAGATGCAAGCTCTTCAGGTAATTACATGACGGTAGGTGCTACAAGTGTCACATTAATAGATGGCGCTTATGCTTCAGGAGGTTCAATTATTTATGCTTGGGCTGATGGCGATGATTCTTCTGCACAAATTTTTGGTAATGATGAGGATGAAGCTATTATAAAAACTGGTTCGTATACTGGTTCTGGAGCAGTCGGTAAAACAATTACGCTGGGTTTTGAGCCACAGTGGATGTTGGTTAAAAACGCAAGCGCCACTACGCCTTGGGTAATGATTGACAATATGCGCGGTATGCCAGTAGACGGTGAAGGCCCAAGGCTTTTGGCTAACGAAGATGCGGCAGAAGTAAGCAGTGCAAGTTATTTTGCACCAAGAGCAGATGGCGCAGAAGTTACTTTGCAAAACACCTACGTTAATACTTCCGGTGAAGAGTATATCTATATGGCAATACGTCGTGGCCCAATGAAAGAACCTTCTGCGGGGACGGATGTTTTCAATGGTGTGCTTACTAATTCCGACAGCTCTACAACAACAGGCTACCCTGTAGATATAGGATTCCCAGTTGATTTGGGTTTCATTGGATACACCACATTAGGCACACAATTAACAATGAATCGTTTAATGGGCCTAACCAAAAATCCACAGCCGGGCGCGGGATCTTTATCAACTTATAACAATACTGCTCAAGCTAACAGCGGAGAGTTATGGGGTGCGGATAATAACACAGGATTTAGAATTTACGGGCATAATTATCAACGTATATGCTATGGATGGAGGAGATACCCCAAAGTGTTCGATATGGTCGTATACGATGGAAACGCAACTGCACCAATGGATGTGAAGCATAACTTAGGAGTTGCAGCAGAACTTCTGATTTTTAAGAAAATTACGGCAACAGAAAATTGGAATGTACTAAATACTTATATAGCTGATGATTATAACAATACTGGTCGAATGTTTTTGGATACAAACGCTGCTTATGCTTCTACCGGATGGGGCGGCACACTTTCTAGCGCGACAGCAATTACTGTGAATACTAGTTACTTTTTAAACGAATCGGGAAGCACCTATATAGCTTTTCTTTTTGCCTCACTTGCTGGAGTCAGTAAAGTTGGTTCAGTGGATCATTCTGGTTCGACTGATGTGGATTGCGGATTTAGCGGGGGTGCTAGATTTGTGATGGTAAAGCGTTCTGACTCTACGGGAGATTGGTTCTACTGGGACACTATGAGAGGCATCACCGGGAGCTCAACTGATGATCCGTATTTGAGGTTTAATGAAGGATCGGCACAAGTTACTAATACTGATTATATAGAACCGCTTTCGTCAGGCTTTACGTTGACATCTAATTTTACCGCTGGCACTTATTTATTTTTAGCTTTTGCATAGGAATCAACTATGAGCAATTACAGACATTCTGACGGCACAGAAAAAACAAAAGCCGAGATTATCGCATTGAACCCTAATGTTTCTCTCCCGAAAGTCTGGACAGAAAACACAAGAGAGGCGCTCGGCATTGATGTGATTTTTGCAACAGCAAAACCAACAAGCTCTTCCCCTTATAAGCATTATGTGCGTGATGGCATAGAGCAAGATGGCAGCGACAACTGGGTCGAGAAGTGGTCCGAAGTTGATATGTTTGCCGACACCGACGACAAGACAAAGGCAGAGCAAGAGACTGAATATCAGGCTCGTCTTGATGCTGACGCAGCAAAGGGTGTCAGATCTCAGCGTGATGGCTTGTTAGCCGAGACAGATTTCTACGGTTTGTCGGATGTCACTATGTCGGAAGACATGACCAGTTATAGACAAGCCTTGCGTGATATAACCTTGCACACGAATTTCCCGCATGATCTCACTGATGACGATTGGCCGACTAAACCCTGATACAAGTTTTCATCCTCCTCATCTCGATCCAGGGTGAGGTGCAGCACACAACGTGCGATCTTTCTCTTTGTTTCAAAACCCACATTGAATGTTGGTATTTCTCCCAACGAATCAACAATAACACGCAAGCTGATGTTACAGCTTCCTGTCGAGCAACTTATGTAGATTAAACTTTGGAGGCTACAGATGATAGAGCTGACTGTAGCGGCCTCTGCTGCCTTTAAAGCATACGAGATTTTGAAAAAGGGATTGGCGGCGGGAAAAGAAATCGATGATATGCGTGGTCAGGTCAAGTCATTTTTCAGAAACAAACAAAAAGTATTGGCTTGTGTGCAAGAAGCAGAGGAAAACGATAAGTTAGATTCGCTCTATGCGGCAATCGATGTAGTGACCGAGCTCGAAAATTTACAGAAAATCGAAGACAAAATTAAGTGGTCATACATAGATGCTGGTAAGTCAATGACTTGGCAGAAGATTGTTCGTGAACAGAAACGCATAGAGAGTAAACGAGCAGCAAAAGCGATTCGTGCAAATCGCGCAGCGGAAAACGAAACTGAATTGATCAAAGCGATTGGATTAGTTTTCATATTCTTAGTTTTAGGTTTAGGTGCAGCAGGCGCAATATTATTTTTTATTTTAACTAGTGGAGGACCAGATGCCTAAAGGACCAGGAACATACGGATCAAAAAGAAGAAAAAATAAATGGCTTTAGTGAAATTAGAAATACCGCCTGGTCTTTCGGCCAATGGAACAATCTACCAAAATAGCGGTCGTTGGTTTGACGGCAACCTGGTGCGTTGGTTTCAGAATACGATGAGGCCCGTAGGCGGTTGGACCAGTATGAGTTCGGATCAGTTCGCTGATGTCTCCCGAGGTATGCTGGCGTACTACGACAACTCAAATGCTCGACGGGTAATAGTTGGAACGCCCTCTAATCTTTATGTCTATGCGGAAGGCAAAAACCTATCTGACATAACCCCGTCAGGTATAGCTACGGGATCTGCCGATGCTATTCAGAATACAGGATACGGAGCCCAATTTTACGGTGAAGGGACATATGGCACCCCGAGAAGTGATAATCAAACCTATACCCCTTGTACCACTGTTACGATTGATAATTTCGGTGAAAACGTAGTCGCTTGTTTTACCGGGGGCGGTGCAGATGGCAAGATTTACTATTGGCAAAATGACGTAACGACAATAGCGGCTGTGCTTACCAATGCCCCAACGAACAATAAAGCCGTCCTAGTGACTGATGAAAGATATGTCATGTGTTTAGGGGCAGGCGGGAACGCTCGCTCTGTGCAATGGAGCGATCAATCTGCACCAACAGTGTGGACCCCGAGTGCAACTAATTCAGCAGGCAGTTTTGAGCTAGCCTCAGAGGGTCAAATTCAAGCGGGTGTTGTAATAAGAGGACAGATACTTATTCTCACAGATGCAGACGCTCACGCTGTGGATTATGTGGGAAGTCCTTTTTATTACACTTCCCAGAAAGTCGGAAGCAACTGCGGCATCATTGCACCCAAGGCAATTGCCTCATTCGGCACATCAGCTTACTGGATGGGTGAGAAAAGTTTCTACGCTTACGATGGCGGCTACACCGTTCCGATAACGAGTGAAGTTTCCGACGCGGTGTTTACGGATCTCAATCAGGTCCAGCGTTCTAAAATATGGGCAGTGGTCAACGGCCAATATAATGAAGTTTGGTGGTTTTATCCCTCGTCCGGTTCAACAGAGGTCGATAAGTACGTTTCCTTTAACTTTAATAATCAATCGTGGGCGATGGGATCTTTAGCCAGGACAGCCGGGGTAGATAATGGTGTCTTCCAAAATCCCATATGGGCCTCTACCGATCGATACATCTACGAACACGAAACAGGTTTCTCCTGGGACGGAGCTACACCTTTCGCTGAGAGCGGAGCTCTGCAAATCGGTGATGGTGAAAAAATTATGGATGTCACAGGGTTAATACCCGATGAGTCTAACCTGGGTGATACGTCAGTTATTTTTAAAACTCGAATGTTTCCTACAGGTGCTGAGACCGTATCAGGTAGCTTCTCAATGGCCAACCCTACCAACGTGCGTTTGTCAGCAAGACAAGTGAGAATACGAGTAACAAGTGCGTCAGCTAGTGATTGGCGTTTTGGAAATATGCGAATAGAAGTGAAGCCGGGGTCTGCACGATGAAGCTATCCAGACCGCTTAGAGAATACGATCCATCACAGTTTGCCACGAACAATTTTACTATTGAGCAAGCTGACCGTAACAATCACAAAAAAGATCAAGACATTGAGGTTGGGTCAGCCTCAGTTATTTTAACTAGCGCAAACGGCACACGTTACAAATTAGTAGTGAGTGACGCTGGCGTCCTATCGACGAGTGCAGCCTAATGCCAGTTATCAGAACAGTTCGCAGTAATGTTTCATCTAGAAACACAGATGGCCGATCTGCGTTGCAAGGGGGCGGTCTTGGCACAGAACCTAGTTTGCTTGGGATTGATGACGGTGATTTCTACGATGACAAGTATGCAGAGGCTACAAATTTTCAAGACACGATAAGTCAATATTACTCAGATGGAATGATGCGTAGTTTCGGTGATTATTACGCAAATAGCAGTAGACCTGATCAACCTTTCAATATGGGCGATGTCGCTAATACCATAGCTGCAACTAGTGCAAATCCTAGCGGTAGAGCGCCGTCGAATAAACCATCTTGGGCTGCAAACACTGCGCCAGTAGATCCCAGTGGCAATTACACGCCAGAGCAAACGCAGCAGATTGTTGATTTACTTAAAAGCGGTAATGCTACCGCACAAGAGGTCGCAGATTACTACGGGGTCGATCCTCAAGTTGTTCAAGAAAATCTTGATTACATAAATCGAACTCATCACACTCCAGATTCGGTTGCAGGCGGTGCGGGTAACGACCAAATGGATGATGCTAGAGACCCCAACGTCATTATCGATGATGCCGCACGGGATGGTACAACGATTGAGGATTTAATCGATAAATTCAAAGATAAAGATGGGAATCCTTATTCAATCGCAGAAGTTATTGGTGCGTTAATCCTATCCGGTAATAAAAACGCAGAAACAGTTTTAAGCAACAGTGGTTACAACCCTGACGGCACTCCGAAGGGCGGTGCTGGAGCTGGAACCGGAAATGGTGCTGACTCTGGTGCTGACTCTGGTACCGGAAATGGTGCTGACTCTGGTAGCGGAAATGGTGCTGACCCTGGTGCTAACTCTGGCACAGGAAATGGTGCTGACCCTGGTGCTGACCCAGATCCTGATGATGACACTTGCCAGATCGTTGACGGAGTTCAGTATGTCAAAAATGAGAACGGCGAGTGTGTCGCGCCAGCAGTTAATGTAGATGACACAAACGATGACACAGGCGGGTCATTAATCCCAGATATTATTGAAGGCGGCGCAACAGCCGCTGCACTTGGAGGCGCTATGAGCGGATTCAGTTCAGGTTTTTCTAACACAGAAAAAACAACGAGCACGATGGACCCGGACATCAAAAATCGGCTCACGGATCTTTACGGTCCAACGCCGGGTGTCATAAATAGTTTGGTTAATAGACTTAACACAGGCTATGGCGGTTATACGGGTGATCGTTACGGCGACATGAATGAGGATCAACTGCGTTTTAACGAGATGATAAGAAACAACATCGAAAATATTCCGGGTAAATCGATTTTTGACAAAGCTGTGACAAGAGCAGATTCCACAGCGACGCCTACGGGAATGGATGTTGCAAAAACAGCTTTCGGACCCACAGATCAACCTCTCGCTACAGCAGCTAGAGAAAACATAAAAGATGTTGTGGCGGGTCAGTTCGCAGGCACGAATTTAGACCCCTATCAAAATCCCTACAACAACGCAGTTATTGATACTGCGCTCGCTGACCTAGATCGCGCCACACAAATGCGGCTACGAACTGCGGATGATCAAGCAACCAAAGCGGGTGCTTATGGAGGAGATCGAGCAGCCATTGAGAGAGGCTTGATTGGTGAGGAAAGTTTACGCACCGCTGGTCGGATGGTTGCTGATTTAAGGGCCAGAGGTTTTGAAGATGCTGCTAATCGAGTTGAAGCAGACCTAGATAGGAATTTAAAAGCACAAGAAGCTAATCAGTTAGCAGATCGTCAAACGAGTCGAGATGCATTAGATACAGCGACGGCAATCGAGCGCGACGATCCGTTAAACCAACTGCGTACAGCAGAGGCGCTCATTAATGCTTTTTCAACGGGCTCTGACCAGTACAGAAATGCTTTAGGTGACTTTATGAGCGTTGGAGACAGGCTCGATGCAAGAGATCAAAGAGAAAAAGATTTTCAATTCGCGGAATTTTTAGCCTCCATCGGTTACGACCAAGACATGATAAACAACATGATTAACCTTCTCAGTACAGCAACAGGCGATAGAGAGGAAGAAACGAAAACAGAGATGGGGACAATCGGTCAGATCGGCCAAGTTGCTGAATTGATTCCAGCAATTAAAGCGGCAGGGGGAGAAATCTACAAAGACGGAAAATGGTTCTGGGAGGATTAAGATGCCGGGTTTATTAGATAGAATTGCAAGCACATTAGGTAATGCAGGCAGCGGAATCAGTAATATACTGTCTGCCGCTGGTAACGCCTACGCGCCGCCCGATATGAATCTAACTCGCAACCAGCAGATGGGTTTATTAGGATCCCGCCTGGGAGACATGATGGTCGGGCCACGCGGTGAAAGGACCAACAATACCCCAACGTATTTACAAGACATACGAAATAATCAAACAAGATTAGATGTGACGGCAGCTATAAAAGCTGATCCAGATTTGACGGAAGCAGAAAAACAATCTTTGTTGTCTTTGCCTACGTCTAATCAAATCGAATTCATGCAAAACAGGATGGAGTACAAGTACGCGCCGAGTGGTTTATTGCAAGCTCCCTCAAGCGTTCGCGCATTTGAATATGTTCGGGGTTTAAATCCTAATCAAGAACTTACGCCAGCGGAACTACAACAACTGTTTTTTAGGGTACAGAGGGCTGGTCAAACATATGACACAGGCAGAGAGATAGGTTTGTTAGATCCTCTCACTGGTTTGCCTGCCTCTAGTATTCCTCTCGAAATCCCGATCGGAGAATCGCCAGAAGAAGAGGCAGAAGTAGCGAGAGCTGTTGGCGATGAAGAAGTAAGTACAGCGCAACAGATCGCACGAGATGCAGCAGAAATTGATAGAGAAACAGCAGCAGGCGAAAGAGACATAGAAAGATTGGAAGATTTCAATTTGGACAAAAATGCTTTCAATCAAAATCTAGTTGATATTGATTTGCTGATACAAAAAGGTGAAGAAATATTGGCGCATCCGGGTTTCGATATGGCTTTTGGTCTCACCTCCAACTTAACGGGTGGTGGACTAAATGTTTTTGGCGGTACGGATGCACAAAATTTAGTGCAAACATTCAAAGACAATGAGTTTGCTGAAATGATCGGACGAATGCGTGAGCAAAGTGCAACTGGCGGCGCAGTAGGTCAGGTTTCTGAGAAGGAAGGTGAGCGATTTGAAAATATGTTAGGTGATTTGCGTTTCAGTTCATCCGAAGAGCAAGCAAGAGCAAACTTAGAGAGAATAATTAGAGAGTTAAAAAATTCTAAGAAGTTATACAGGCTATCGATGCAGAATAGATATAAAGACCTATCCGAGTCGGAGGGCTTATTCATTCCGGGTTATGAGGCAAGTATTGGCAGAACAAATGCGTTCAATGATGTACCGGGTTTAACGCAACAACAACGATTGACGTTGGAGCGTGGCGGTGAACTTAGCGAAGGAGAATACGACCTTTTATCTAATGAAGACTTGCAAATGATTGTGCAAATACAAGAAGAGCTGGGTATAGGCGAATGAATGCAAAAACTAAATTAGCGGAACGCGGTATAACCACGCAAAAACTAAATTTCCCACGCTTGCGAACGGCAGCGCAAGGGTTGACGTTAGGATTCGGTGACGAAATCGAAGCTGCAATGCGTAATCCGGGTTTGCTGCTAGGTTTGGAAAGCTCCAGGCAAGAATATGCTGACGATCTTGCTGATGCTCGGCGGTCCATCGCTGGTTTCAGAGAATCTAATCCTGTTCAATCTGCCGCGTTAGAGATGGGCGGGGCTCTTATCCCGTCACTGTTACCGTTTGGTTTTCTCGGCACGGGCGCAAGAGCGGGTACTTTACTTGGGCGTATGGGTCGCGGTGCTGGTTTCGGTGCAGCAGAGGGTGGTATCTACGGGATGGGTACTCAAGAAGGCGGCTTACTTGACAGAAATCCACTCAATACTGAAGCAGGCGTTGGCGGGTTTTTTGGCGCAATCATACCTGGCGCTGGCGCTGTCGGCGCTGCCGGAATAAACAGAATGCGAGATCCCTTAAATAGAGCGCAGAGAAGTTTCAGAAACTTGTTAGGTCCAGGTAAAGACAATACGACATTAGAGCGGATGCTAGCGGAGCGTAATCCTGATAAACCTCAAGTAGCAGCAGATTTGATGGGTAAAAATGCACAACAAAGAGTAGGCGCATTGGCTGGTATGCCTGGTCCCCAACGTACTAATCTTAATGAGGGGCTCCGAGCTCGACAAAGAGGTCAAGCCGAAAGAGCAATCTCGGACATTGAAACTACCTCTGGTATTCCGCTGAAGAACACTGATGAAGCCGTAGAGGATTTAAGTAGACAAAGAGCAGCTCAAGCAAGACCACTTTATGAAGCTGCCTATGAAGCGGGTAGCGAAATAAATGATCCAGCAATTACACGCTTAATAAACCAACCTGATTTTAAATCGGCCTACGCTGAAGGCAAAAAAATCTACGATGCAGAAAATGCTGCCAGGATTTTAAGACAGCAAGAGCCCCTTCCCGAATTAGGTGATTTGCCAGAAGGTGCAGTAAGTTTTAATTTGCGCGGGTTGGATAACATTTATCGAGGCATGCGAACGCAAGCCGATGAAGCGTACCGGGCTGGTAACTCAGCTTTAGGGAAAGCGTTGAAAGATCAAGCCAACGCACTGCGTGATAGGTTAGATGAATTAGTTCCTGAATACGGTAAAGCAAGATCGGTATTTAAAACAAATTCTGAGATGATCGAAGCGATGGAGCTCGGTCAGCGGTTTATGGCTCCGGGTCGAATTGGTCGTAGCTCTCGAACGCTCAAAAAAGAATTAGAGGGTTTAGATGAAGGACAACTTGAAGCCTATCGAATGGGTGCGATTGACGCGGTAAGGCAGCAAATCGCATTTGGAGCAAAAGAAGGTACCAACATCCGTACTCGATTCTTTGGCACTAAAGAGATGCGCGATCGATTGCGCTTGTTGTACCCAGATGGTCCAGAGGGTGATAGTCAGTTTAATGCGCTAATTAATAGACTGAACCAAGAAGATCAGATGCAACAAACGTTGAGTATGGCAGAAGGTTCTAGAACAACTCCTATGAATCTAGAAGTCCAAGCGCAGCTAGCTGATGAAGGCGCCTTAAATATTTCGGCAACAGATATGCAACGTGGGGTTTTAAATGCAATTGCTGACAATACTTATCGCGCACTATCGTCTAGGCTAAGAGCCGGGAGTCCAGCAACGCGACAAGAGACAGCAGACTTATTAATGGACCCGGTGCTCGGCGGTGTAGGCAAAAATAATATGCCCGTACTGTCACCAAGAATGCAGCAGTTCCAACAGAACCTAACGAGGTCTAATCAGAACGCGCAACAGTTAAGAGGATTGCTTGATCGGTTTGCTGTGCCTGCGGGAGCAACAGGCGGTCTTATGGGTTCTATTTATAGCAACCGCCAATAGTCTTGCTACTATATATAAGTCAATTTTAAAAAGGGTATGAAAAGTATAATAAAAGAGTGCTAAAATACCATTACCTTGAAGATGATGGTCCGTAAGGTGTTGATTTAATTGAATAACCGCCTTCTTTGGGAGAAGACGGTCAAACAATTTTTTAGATTTAAATCAGTTACTTACGGAAGGTCAGATTAAAAAGTTCCCAAAAGTTCCCAGGAACTAATTTGATCATCATATTCGGGGTATAGCGCAGCCTGGTAGCGCGCTAGCTTTGGGAGCTAGATGTCGCAGGTTCAAATCCTGCTACCCCGACCAACCCCCTCATTTTACGACTCTTAAATGAGTTGGCTGCTTGTTAAGCAGTTCCTTTATCTGCTCGTTTTCCCATTCAACCGCAACGTCCTTTTTAGGCTTTAGCATCGTATTCGATGGCACGACATCAACAGAGTGATTGTAATACTCAGCCATTCCCGGTGTTTTATGTCCCGAAAATTTTTGTCTTGACACACCAGTAGCTTCCTCATCAAATGCCGTGACACTGGTATGCTTTAATTTGTGATAACTCAAACCCTCTGGCCAAGGTTTGTCACTAAGGCTAGGCCAAAGGTCTTTCGCCCGTCTAAACATTGAGGCAACGCCAGAGCCTTTATATCTATCGCCATTTTCTTTGCAAAGTAAGGCCTTGGGTGCGGGTCTGCCTTTAAGCTCACACTCGGCTGCAATGCGAGTATGGCGTATTAGTGCTCTTTTTAACCATCTCTCAATATCAGGGTTAACACGTTTGACTTGCTCTTTTTGGGTCTTACTTTGTTTGATGTAAATACCGTTAGGCTTCACATCATCCACATCAAGCTGGATCATGTCCTTACGCCTTGCAGCAAGTAAAAAAGATCCCACGACAAATAGATAGCCGATCTCTTTCAACAAAATCAGAAATTTATCCCAAGTCTCAAAATCAAAAATAGGTTTTTCTGTCTCTGGGACAATTACTTTTAACTTATCCGTTGGGACTTGGTCACAAAGCTCCCGGCGCGCGCCAAAAAACATCACTCTGCTAAACAGACCTTTTTCCTTTTTAGCTGACGGGGGTGCTCCTTCCTCTTTCCAATTTGGATATCTTGATGGATCGACTGTCCGGTCTTTAATATCTGCAACACGGTTATCCACATAATCCGTAATATCTTTCAGCTTCAATTCCGTGATGGGTTTGTTACCAAAAAATGCCGCAAGATTCTGTGCTTGTCTTTCATCTTCTTCCTTTGTCTCATCCTCACGGGGCTTACCTTTATCGGTTAGCCTAAAAGCAGGATTAAGACGCTTGTATTGCTCCCACAGGTCGGAGAAGGTCAAACCTACTTCTGTTTGTGTTTCGTCTGTGGCTTTGTTAAAAGCCGCTGTAAGATCCGCTATGCTCACATCAGTCTTGCATAGTCTTTTCTCTCTAAACGTGCTCAGAGATCCGCTGTCGAGTTTTACGCGATAATGTAACGCATAATACTCGCCACGCTTCTTAACCCTGGCACGGTCTGTCCTTAGACTTTTGTAAAAGTCAGTGTCTTTCATAGATAGCTACCCCACTAATTAGATTTATTTACTGCATCCCACGAAACAATGACTCTAGCTTTCTTATCCTCACCATCTCTGGATAAGTAATGGGTGATATTCCAAGTGCGTAACCATTCCATTTGCTTGTGCATATGGGTGTATCCGGTTAGCTCTTTCACCTCGTCTTTAGTCAAAAATCCGTGCATCTATATACTACCGCTATCTATTATCATTGGCAAATACTAAAGGTATCTATTTGGGGGTTAAAAAGGGATATCATCATCGAAATCGTCAGTTTTCGCGGGTTTTGCGGGTTTTTCAGTTTCTACGATAGGGGCTGTGATTTCTTTGCCGTCCTTGAGCTTGGGTTTACCGAGCTTTATGCTCAAAAAAGGCCCGTTCGAGCCATTTCTGATTTTACCGTTTACCCAGTGTAGGACTAACAAATTTCGCTTCTCATCTTTCTCCCAACGTGAGCCTGAATAATCGTTACCGTAGTCATCTGGTTCTTTATTCTTGTTTAGGGTCTCATCGCCGTGTCTCGGGTCGTAATCACTCATTTCTTAACTTTCTCCTTTAGTAGTGTTATTTGTTCGCAAGCAGAACAAGACATAGACAGCTTTTTCCGATCCGCTCTATTTGCTTCTACACTGGTTATAACCTTGTAGTTTCCGCAAACGCATCGACACACCCACTTCAATTTTGGCAAAGTTTTCTCTGGTCTACGCGGGTTTGCGTATTTCAGTGTTTGCCCACAACAAGGACAAGTCATTTTGCCTTGTGGCGTGTAAGTTTTGTGTCTTCTAGCGTTAGGAACGTCCTCATCGTGATCGGGCAGATATACACCTTGAACTTTCAGTTTTCCAAAAGTAGATCCTGAGTGGTCTGTTTGTTTTGCAAGGCTTTTTCTCATGTTTGGATGGTGATAACTCATCCAATCTGAATATGTATATGATTTAATAAAGGTTGAGCTTTCAACATGAGTGTTATTGGGATCTAACTCACTAACAAACTCAGGCTGTGCAGAATGCAACATCATTGCCGCTTGTTTATCAACTGGTGTGCGCCGAGGTTGTTCGCTCAATCTTTCATATAATGTTTCATGCTTGCGACTAACCATCCCTTAACTTTCTCCTCACTCTTTTATATAAATTAATCATCGTCAGAACATAACGTCCCTATTCTTTCAATGCGAGGTTTAACCATCTGTCTCTTTGAAAGCATATCCCCTTCTGCGACACTCCAATTTTTATCATCTAACTTATCGTGAGATATCGTCATGTCATCAATGGAGTCTTGAGTACGGGCGGCACTTACTCTTGTTATTGGTTCATCTTCGCCTGGAGGTATCTCTGGCTCTTTCAAAACTGCTACAGGATCAAAAGATAATGAAAGATATTCCCTAATTCTTTTAGCATTTTCAAAATCAACTGGCTTCAAATTATTCGTGTGTCCTCTGCAAACACGATAAAAATTATCAAGCACACTGTACAAGAGCCGCATATCATCACTAGAAATCTTTTCTACTCGTTCATCACTCATTTCTTAACTTTCTCCTTTATTTTCGATTTTGGCTTACCTAGCACTTCATCTAACCCGTTCGCTCGGCTATAAGGCTCACGCATTGGGCCAAGATGAACGATTTTATCTCTTACCTCTGCAACGTAAAAAAGGCAAAAATCAACAACTTGATCCTGATAAAAACCAACACCACATTTTTGTTTTAAATCATCCCTAATCATTTGCGTAATTTGTTTTCTTTCGTCTTCTGTCATAGTTAATACTCTTTCAATAATTTCTTCATCAGTCATGTAAAACGCCCCGGATGACTCAATTAACCATCCCTTAACTTTCTCCTGTTGTTTACTTGGTCATCGCTTTCTTCTAATAGCTTTTCAGCTCCCGCTAAAATTATGTCTATGTCTTCCTGATTACGTTGGATCGGTATTATCATGAGCTGCTCATCCTCATGTAACCTGGGATCAAACGTCACAAAGTCGCACCGATCTGTTTCCGTACAGTTCATTTGCAATTGCATTTGGTTGTAATAGCCTGACTTGCCTGCTGTCCCCAACGTTTTAACTTTTTCTAAAAAGGCTGGGTCATCTACAGGTATTCCCGCAGCTTTCATGTTGATAAAATCTTTATGGTAGCTAGCGGAGTAGGGGCATTTAATTTCGATGATGGCATCACCACTGAATAGGACGCCGTCAGGTGACGCACAGATGCGCTCGTTAGTTGGATCGAGGAATATGCCTACCTCATCGACCAGGTTCCCTGATTCAATCTCATAGGCTTGCAAGGCTTTAGCCTCGTTATCGAGGCCCCACTGAATGGAATCTGGTTTTTTTCTTTGCTCTTCCTCCAAGATTTCTGCCAAACATTTTTCAGGGTCCAGCGTCTGGTCCACAATTTTATTTTTGTAATCTTCACGTTTGGCTGAAACGCCGCCTCTTGCGCCTATAATAACAACGCCTGCGTTACTTGCTGAGAATTTACCTAGCCTAGCCTTAAACCACTCGGGGGTGCGTTGCTTAATTTTTATTAACGGTGCTTCTAGCTCTTTTATCTTTTTTGTTTTTTTACGCGGCATCCTTTAAATCTTCCTTGAGTTGTTTAGCGGCTATCCCTATTACTTGCTTCATGAAAGATGATAACTTTTTTGTTTTTTCCGATTCCTTTTTCCAAACAGCTTCTAACTCTTTTTTGGTCGCAGCGGAATTTAACTCAGCAGTTAGCTCTGCCAAAATTTGTACCTCTTCTGCTTTGATGCCTGCCAAGATTTTATCTGGACCCACTTCCTCTGGCTGCACAACGCCATCGTTATCGTCAGCGTCTTCCTCGATCGTTAAATTAAACGCGCCACACAAATTGTATCTACGTCCGTAGGTGTGAGCTGCTCCGAGTTCTTGATTGTTGCTCGGGTTGTTTAGAGTGATTGGCCAAGTATAACTCTGGCTTTCATTACTCGGTATATGTACAAGAGTAGTCACAATGTCTCGGTCTGCTTCTTTGCCTTTACCTTCCACACGCTTTATGTGCGTATCGATTTTAATTTCATTCTTCAGCAGGGATGCTTGGATTGAGTTAACGACAGCATACAAGTTTGCGTAAGGTATTGGTTTGCCGCCCCGGAGTTGCTCTGCGTTAGGTTCTAATGCTTCAAAACTTTCGATTGCTGCAAACATTGCTGCGTTGAGTTTTTCTGATTCCTTCATACTTTCTCCTTGTTTGATAAGTCTCAGCTTGTGGACCTCTTGCTGAGTCAGAGTTGGATGCGTGAATCGTCGCATTTTCCCAATCCTTGTCCGTGGGATATTCAAAACCATCAGTGGATATAATGTGTATCTACTGTGGGCAAATTTTTTTACTTGTGTATCTGAGTTCCTATGACTACGCCAACTGTACTCATTTTCTTTGGCATCTTGAAAACTCTATTCGGATAATCCTTGTTAACAAATTCACAAAAACCATCACCTTTATATCTTGCATACTTCAATGTCTTATCTGACAAAGCCATCATATCACCAACTTTCGGTTCTTTCTCAAAATCTACGATCGCTGTGCAGCCGTGCGGGAGCTCGGGATCGTTAGCCTCGCCATTCACAGGTAGGGCGTAAGTGTGCATACTGTGCTTACCTGGCCAGTAGATTTGGTTGTCTACCACTACTCTATTTTTTATAATCTTTAATATCTCTTTCATCTCTGTACCAACGAGGTAACCAACGTCACCGACAATCCCGTTCACAGTACCCGTCACCATTTTGACGAGGTTCGATGCCTCTCTAGCGAGGCGGGGTGAGAAATCCTCTAGTTCACACCCTAGGTGTCTGCAAAATTGCAGCCCACGCTCCAAGTTAATCGGGTTGCGTCCATTGAGCATATGCGAGATTTGAGATTTATCCGTTCCCATTGACTTAGCCATTTTCGGATGGCTAAGACCTCGCGCTGCCTCAACTGCTTGGTACAGCTTTTTTAACTTGCTTGCTTCTAGTTCTTTAGTCATAATCCCGATACTATCAGTATCTGTAAAAAAATACTATTTGTATCGGGTCGATTAGATTATCAAATTTTATTCATCTATCAACTCACGGTGTAAACAAATTGTAATTAAAATTGATATAAATAAAAAAAATGCACTGTTTTGGTTCGCCGCATGAATAAATAGGGAGAGAGACTTTATGAACGCAAAGAAAAATTTTAGAAAAAATTTGCGTAAGTTGATAACCGAGCGCGGTTATAAATCCAATGCTGAATTTGGAGAGAAAGTCGGGATGACTGCGTCCAAAATTCAAAGATTGTCCAACTGTGCGAATGATTGCCAAGCAATTGATTTGGGAGATGCTGCAAAGATAGCGGTCGCATTGAACACAACTTTAGGTTACATGACGGGTGCCGTGGCCACT
>VTLG01012857.1_pt1 | contig 38565 bp, 49 predicted proteins | sample 4694571 | NCBI WGS metagenome assembly VTLG01 (sample SAMN12604809, study PRJNA352737) | marine metagenome | biome: ENVO:00000447; feature: ENVO:00000209|ENVO:00000569|ENVO:01000036; material: ENVO:00002151; isolation source: viral sequences binned using virsorter ... | reverse complement strand
CAAACTTATATGCTATTGATTCTTTAGGGTATAGGTACTATCATGATTTAGATAACGAACACGATGGTTCAAAGTTTAGAGCTTATGCTACAAAAAAGTTTTATAAAAGTAAGTTTAAATTTGCTTATGAAAGAAAAAGAACAGGTATGGGAGCTGAAGCAGGCACTTGGTTTATTGACCACGAATATAAATTTTAAGGAGATATATGAAAGATAATAAAATATATAATGTTTACATAGGATATGATGAAAAAGATAAAGCTGCTTATGAAGTTTTAAAGTTTTCAATAGAAAGAATATCATCAGTTCCTGTTCAAATTAAACCTATAAAACTTAGCACAGTTGAAAGAATGGGATTATATAATAGAAAGTTTTCTATTAATGAAGATGGTCAAAGATATGATGATATTGATAAAAGACCTTTCTCAACAGACTTTAGTTTTACTAGATTTTTAGTACCTCATTTAAATATGTATGAAGGTATGGCTTTGTATATGGATGCTGACATGTATATCAGAGCTGATATTAAAGAGTTATTTGATATATGTAATGACCCTTACTATCCGTTGTGGTGTGTTCATCACAAGTATGAACCTAAAGCTACTATTAAAATGGACAATCAACTTCAAGAACCATATCGTAGAAAAAATTGGTCAAGTTTAATGATGTTTAATTGTGCTCATCCTTTGAATAAACCTTTAACAGTCGAAGCTGTGAATACTAAATCAGGTAGATGGTTACATGGATTTGAATGGTTACCAGATAAAGAAGTTGACATAGGAAAAATTCCTGAAGAATGGAATTGGTTAGACGGACATTCTCCTATAAAACCAAAACCAAAAAATGTTCACTTTACTACTGGAGGTCCTTGGTTTCCTAATTGGAATCCTTCTCGAAGTGAAGATTCAACTTACATTATTGAGTGGCATAACGATAGAGAATGGATAAATATAACAGGAGGAAAACATGTCGAAGATGAGTAGTGCAATACTAGATACAGCTTATAAACATTTTGAATCTGAAAGAGATAAAGCTGTTACAAATTTAGAAATTTTACTTGCAAATCCTACAAGTATTCCAGAACATCCTGATATGATTAAAGATGTTGTGGACTTAGTATCCAAAGCTGCTGATGCTGTGGATGGATTAGCTATGTTAGACACTATAAAAGAGAAACAAGATGACAAAAATTAATTTGTTTACATCTTTTAACGAAGATATTTTAAAGGATTCTGGACATTTAATGTTAAATTCTTTATCGGAAAATTTAGATAGTTCTATTAATATTACTGCATATCATCATGATTGTAGTTTAACAAGTTATTCTATACCAAAGTATACGTATGTTGATATGAATAATTTAGAGAGTAGAAAAAAGTTCTTTGAAGATTTCAAAAAACATGATGGTACGGAAGATAAAAAGATAGCTTATAATCCTAGCTTAGATGTTTTAAAATGGTCAAATAAAATATTTGCTTTACAAGAACAATTAAATAAAGTTAATGAGGGTTGGTTAATTTGGTTAGATGCTGATACCTATCTTAGAAAAAGATTAACTAAAGAAGATATCTTAGCTAACTTAAATGATAAAGCTCACTTAGCTTTCTTAGATGACCATCCATTTTTTATGGCTTTTAATTTAAATCATCAAGCTACAAAAGATTTACTTAAAGATTTAGTTAGTGCTTTTACTTCAGGAGAAGTATTACAATACAGAGAATGGCATGATTCATTTGTTCTACAAAGACTAATAAATTTATATGCTACACATGGACTCAAAGTATTAAAATTAGATTTTGTTAAATCTTACTTTACACATTTTGCAGGTAAAGTAAATCCTACGAAGCTTTCATCTATAAGAGATAAAGATGGTAAAAGATTATTTGATTTACCTGACACAGTATCTCCAGATATTAAACCAAACAGATATGAACAGTTAGCTGATTTAATTAGACATTACAAACCTAAAAGTATATTAGAAGTAGGAACTTGGAATGGAGGTCGTGCTATTGAAATGGCATTAGCTGCTTTTGAAACTCAAGACAGTATAACTTATTATGGTTTTGATTTGTTTGAAGATGCTAATTCAGAAATTGACGAAGAAGAATTTAATTTTAAAGCTCACAATAAAGTTGATGCTGTAATAAAAAGATTTACAGAGTTTGCTAATAAGATGAAAGAGAAAAATAAAACATTTAATTTTACTGTTCTTAAAGGAAACTCTAGAGAAACTCTTAAAAATTATAATAAAAAAATAGACCTTGCTTTAATTGGAGGAGGTAATAGTATTCCTACAGTAAAGAGTGATTATGAAAATTTAAAACATATTCCAGTTGTAGTGTTTGACCATTTCTTTACGAAGGATGAACAAGACTTAATTCCTCCTGAAGATTATCAAGGAGTAAATGTTTTATATGAAAGTTTAAAAGAAAAACGTAGACGAGTTTTACCTTCAGGGGATAGAGTTGTAGGTGGAGGACACACACATTTAGCTTGTGTTATTCACGATGAAAAATTAGATGACATTCCTAGTAAGTTAAAGCAAGTTCCTATCGTTGTTAACCCTAGAGATTGTGTGCCAAAAACATATATTAGGTCAAACATCCGAGAAAATTTAAGTTTGATTGGTCCAGATAAATGGTTAGATAAGTATAGAACACATACTAGAAGTGCTATTATTGTATCTGCAGGACCGTTTATTGATATGCAAGAACTCAAAGATACAATTAAAAAATTAAATAATCCTATAATTATGTGTGTTAAACATAGTTATCCTCTTTTATTAAAAGAAAATATTTATCCTTGGGGATGTACAGTTTTAGACCCTAGGTCTATTGAAGGTACAAGCACTCATGGTATTGTTCGTAAATCGTTATTTAAAGATATACATTCACAAACAAAATTTTTTGTAGCTTCAATGACAGACCCTTCTGTAACGAAATATTTAAAACATAGAACAGACCACGTTTGGGGATGGCATGCATTTACAGAGTCTTTACGAGACCCTGCAGAACAAAAAGCAGGAATTGTAAACAACCAAGTTACCTTAAATCCAGAGATAGGTATCCCTCCTGGAGCTACGTTAATTACAGGAGGTACCTGTGCAGCTATGAGAACAATCGGTATGTTACATACCATGGGGTTTCGTGACATGCATTTATTTGGTTTTGATTGTTGTTTAAAAGAAGAACCTACAGAAGAAATGAAAAAAGAAACTACAGGTGCTGAAGATGAAGAACCAAGACCAAAGTATTTTAAAGTTGGGGTTGATGATAAAGATTTTTGGACAACAGGAGAACTATTAGCTATGGCTCAAGATTGTGAGAAAATTTTAGCTGATATTACGATGGGAGTTAACTATACATTTCATGGGGAAAACACATTAGTTAGTGAGTTGTGGAAAAAGATAGATGAAAAAAATACATTACGAACTTTTACGGAGTCACTAAAATGAGTAAACCTTCACAAAAATATTATGATTTAATTGAATCATATAAAGATTTACATGAAGAAGGTAAGTTTAAAGGTATTAGTTTGATTCCAAATATTCAACCTATCAAAGCAATTATTGAACAAAATAAATGTAAGACCTTACTTGATTATGGTTGTGGTAAAGCTTACCCATATGTTAATCATAAATATTTTGACGGTTTAGAAAAACCTGTGCAAGATATCTGGGGTATTGATTCTTATAAATTATATGACCCTGCTTATCCAGAATATAGTAAACTTCCTAAAGGAAAATTTAATGTCGTTGTTTGCACAGATGTTCTTGAGCATGTAGCTGAAGAAGATATAGATTGGGTATTAAATAAAATATTTTCTTACAGTAACAAAGTAGTGTATTTAAATATATGTTGTCAGGAAGCTAAAAAGGTTTTTGAAAAAGGGAAATTTAAAGGAGAGAATGTTCATATATCTGTCTTTGATGATAAATGGTGGGTAAAGAAAATTGGACAGGTGTGGAGAAATTTTAAACAATTAAAAATATATATTGTATGTAATCACAAAGAGGGTGTATCAGCACTCTGTATTAAAAAGGAGAAAAAATAATGGCATTGACTGCACTAATAGGACCTGCTACAAAGTTACTTGGCAAGTTCATAAAAGATAAAGATAAACAAATGCAACTAGCTCATGACCTATCTACTATGGCAGAGAAGCATGCACAAGAGTTAGCTAAATCACAAATAGAAGTCAACAAAGAACAAGCAAAACATCCTAGCTTATTTGTTTCTGGAGCACGTCCTGCAATTATGTGGGTCTGTTGTTTAGGACTGTTATGGCAGTTCTTCGTAGGACCTATCTTAACTTGGTGTACAGGCATATGGTTTCCTGAAGTTATACCTCCACAATTAGAGGTTGAAGGATTAATTACTTTAGTTATGTCTTTACTTGGACTTGGAGCAATGAGAAGCTTTGAAAAGTCTAAGAATGTAGCTAGAGATAACTTAAAGTGACAACAGTATTTTTATTAGTATTGTACTTAGGTAACGTACAACAAGAAAGTAATATGATATTTGCAGATATTAATAGATGTAAATATTTTGCTAGAGCAATAATGCGACAACCTGCTGTACCCAGAGGTCAGAAGTATAAAGCTGTTTGTAAACCTGTAGAGGTTGATGCTAGTAACCCTAAAGTAAGGATATATAGATGAATATACTAGAATATATATGGTGTAAATTAAAAGAAATAGACTCAATGTATTATGAAGTTACGTGTTATATTATTATAACATTTTTAATTATGGGAGGATTTTCATGGCTTACAAATTAAAAAATAAAAAACTACAACTTTTAAAAACTAGTTTAAATCCTTTAACACGTATGAGAAATAAACAGCCAAGTAGGACAAAAGATATTATTTTATACGGAGTTGTAACAGGGTTAGTAGCAGGATTGTTTCATTGGATAGTTGAATGGCTTTAAACGAAAAACAAGAGAAGTTCTGTCAAAACTATATCTTACATAGAAATGCAACAGAAGCTGCAAAAGCTGCAGGATATTCTCCAGAGTCTGCAAAGAATCAAGGGTATAGATTACTACAAAACTCAGAGATTAAAACCAGAGTTGAAGAACTTGAAAGTGAGTTGACGACAACCGTAGATGTTATATCCGAAGTAGAAAGACAATACTCTGTAGCTAAGGAGGGTAAGCATACTAATAGTGCATTAAAAGCTTTAGAATTACTATCCAGAGTTAGAGGAGCTAAACCAGAAAAAGATAGTATGGTTAGTGTAGAAACAATCGAAGAAGAGATTGTAGAGTATATGAAAATTATTGGAGAACAAAAAGTTCAAAAGTTATTTGACCAAGCTTTTAATATCAGGCAAAAGAATATAGAATACGACACTAAAGAAGCTAATGAGGATGACGATTAAAGCTCCAATAGCTACGTATTCTATTATTCTTTCCTTCTTTCTTTGAGCTTCCTTTAAAGCTTCTTTCTTTTTAAGTCTAATTTGAGCTTGTATTCGTAAAACCTCTGCCCAAGCATTAGGACCATAAGACAAGTTAACAAAATTTCTAAGTTCATTTTCCATCTGTTGTGCTTTTTTTAAAGCAGCAAAAGACTCTAATGCTTCCTCTTCAACAGAACCAAAGGTTCGTCCTTTAGCTTTGTTATGTCCTTCTTTAACATCTTGTATAGCACCCATCCAACGTCCAAGGTCTTTGGACATACCTTCAATTTCTTTGCCAACTTTGAATCCTCGTTTGATGGCATTATATGCTGTGGTTGCTATTCCAATAGCTGATATAGGGTCCATAATAAACCTGCTCTACTATGAATCCTGAAGATTATTTATAAGACCATATCCAAGGTCTAGAAACTCCTATTACTTCTGAGGTCATAGTATCTAAGTGAATAAATCGTTTTTCATGTGGACCATGTTGATTGATACCAATACCTTGAAACCCTAACTCCATAGCTAGTTTAACTATGTTATAAGCTTTAGCTCCACTACACCCTACGTCTACTGCTAGTCCACGAATATGAGCAGATTTGTAACTTCCTCCGATACTATTATTATGTTCTTCTGAACGGTATCCAGAGGTAATAATCATGGGTTGATTTAATTTTTCTCGTAACTCTATAAGCTTTGTCATGAACTCTTCGTCCATTTTAATTTCACCAGTTCCTTTACAACGAAGCTCATCTTCGGAAAAGTATTTCCATCTTTTAATCATTATGAAAGTGCCTTTCCATAACCTTTTAAAGCTGCACCTATCCTCTAGGTTTTTTTCTTTTTCTTTTTTGTAGGACACTTAATATATCCTCCTGTTTTAAAAAACCCATATTGTCCTACTTTTCCATCAGTAGGTCTTAACATATCTAAAATACTTATAACTCTAGGATTATATAATATTTTATCACCAAGGGATATCTTTTTAGTTTTGAATTTTTTCTTTTTCTTAGACACGTCTTACCTTTCCATATCCTCGTAGAGCTTTACCGACTCCTACGTATTTAACTTTCTTTTTCTTTTTCTTCTTAGCTAATATCTTACCACCTTTTTTAGCATACTTAAATTGTTCCCTAACAAGACTAGGGTTCTCTTTTTTTAAAGCTCTGAGTCCTTCTCCTTTTGGACCTGCAGGAATTTTTTTAAGACCTTCATTAATATCTCCTCCTTTGTTTTTATCAATTAATCCTAACTCTTGTCCTGCACCGTAAGTAACACCTAATCTAGGGATTCGATAAATATTTTGTCCTATACCAGGGGATGCATATGGTAACACTCCTGTAAGTCTACCTGTTCTACCAAGGATTCCTCCTAGTCGGTCTTCTTTCATTTGTGCAATCGTTTGTTTTTTTAAATCTTTTTGTCTTTGGTTTTCTAATCTTCTTTCTTCTTTTGTAAGACCTTTTTTAGGAGGTTGTTTGTTAGTTTTAAATGATTTAGGTACTTGTAAAGCATCACTTAACTTATCATCTTTTTTAACTTCTTTTGTTAAGTTTTTTAATTGACTGTTTAGTGAGTTTTTAGCTTTGTTTAATGAGCTTTTATTTTTAAATGCTATGGCAGGACCTATACCTTTATTACTATTTAAAGCTTTTTCACTTGTATTAATTTTTTTTCTTAACTCATCTATTGCATCTAATTGAGGTTTAAGTTCTTTGTTATTTTTTAAAACACTTTTAATTAAACTAATATCTTCTTTTCTTAAATTAGACCGTTTTAAATTTGAACCTACAGTTTTTACTGTTCCATATATTGCTTTTAATGTTTGAAATACACTCATTACTTTGCCCTCCTAAGCATGTCATCTATCTTACTTTCAAGTCTATCAAATCTCTGGAGAATTTGTTTTACATCGTCTTTTACATCCTCTTTTGTAGCATAGGTTAATGCCATTTGTTCTCTAGACTTGGCAGCTTCTTCTTTTACTTTACTAATAGCAGAGGACGTAGAACGTATCCACCATAAAAATCCACCGATTGCCATTGTTAGTATTGCATTCCATATCATTGTCATGTCTGCCATATTTCGTTCCTTTGTTTTATAATTTCTTCTTGTTGTTTAATAATTATATCATATTGTTTTTTAATTTGTTCTTTGTTTACAATATCTGATTCTTCACGAACTATTTTAGGTTTAGGAAATATAATGATATTATCAGTCATAGTATTATTCTACTCCCATTGTACTATATTTATTCATGATAGCCAATAGTTCATTGAACGGTAATTGTACTCCTGTACCCCCTGATAATCCTTGTCTCATAGCTATTGGAGGTATTTGAGATGGAACATATATATTATTTAATATGTTTAAAATTTTTGTTACATCTCCTGATTTATCTCCTAGTATTCCTTCTTTTGATAAAGCATTAGACATTTGAACTTCATCCATTCCTAATGCATAGTATGCATCTAACATACTTTTAATACGTTGAGCTTGTTTTCTTCTAAGTGCTTGACTATTATCAAATGCTGTTATAAGTTTTTCTGCATCAGCTCCTCGATAATCTCCTGTGGCTTTTAAAAATTCATAGTCAGCTCTTTCAAAAGCTTTTAACATAGGATTTAAATTATTACGAAAAGAATTAGTAATATCTTGTCTACCTCTTTTTAAACCTAGAAGAGCTAATAAATCTACTTCTCCCTTTGGCATTGAGTATCCATATCTATTTAATACTATCTCTCCATCAGGGTCATTAGATATATCTTTTTGCTGCTCAAACTCCATACGTTTTAAAATAAATCTAACAGTTCCAGGAGTTAAGGCACCTCCTACATTCTTAATAGTATTCATAATAACTTGGTCTGTTGGAGTTAGAGGTTGATTTTTCGTAGACTTAATAATAGCTTCCGTAATCATAGATGGAGAAACAAAAGGAGATAAAATATTCATAGCTATTTCAGCACTTATATCTTTCATCTCAGCTTCATTATATTCTGAACCACTTTCTATCAAAGATATTAATTTTCTTGTAGGTACTTTTAAATAAGAATAAGGGTCAACAGGACCAAGATTAAGATAATCAACTCCAAGATGTCCGTTCTTATCTTTATTAACTTCACTTAAATAAATTTTAGCTGTCCCTCTATACCAAGAAGCACCTGCTTTATCTAATGCAGCTCTTTGTTCTTTGGTAATTCCAAAAGCTTCTGCTGTATATTCAGCAGCATAATCACCCATTAAAGCTGCTACGGTTAATCCTCCAAGTCTTTGCATACCAATAGCACGTAATGCAGCAATACTATTAGCATCTGTAATACCTAAATCTTTTGCAGTTTGTCCTGATATATCTTTCCATGTATTTTTAATAATGTTCTTAGCACCTCTTGCAATCTCTGAAGGGAAAGCCACAAAGTTACTAAAAGGAGTATATCGTAGTGTTTTAATTAACTTAGGAATCATAGCATAGTTTGGCATCATATCTCTAGACCGTTCAGCTACAAATTGTTTTAATTGTTCATCGTTTAGTTGAGGTAAAGCTTTTCGATATTGAGCTTTTAAATTTTCAAAGTTCCAAATTTTAAACACATTATCTTCAGCTTCGTAAACTCTGGTTACTTGGTCTGATAATTTTTTTATTCCTCTTGTAACTGCAGTTTTATCAGCAATACCTTGAGGTCCTGATTTAAATGCTTGTCCTGCTACAGCTCGTAATGCTTGAGCAGATGTTGAACTGTCAATAATGCCAAGTTCTATATACTCTCCCATACGTTTTCTAAACTCTTCACTACTACCAGATGAAAATCTTTTAATAGTATCTTTCATAGCAGAGTATCCTTTAGCAGGATTTAATGTACCATTAGCCATCATAATAAACATGTTACCCATAATATTTCTACCATGAGTAGGAATAGAAAAGATAGTTTGTCCTGCTTGTGAAAAGGTTTTGAGTTTTAAGAACGAAGACATCAACGGATTATCTTTACCCCACATAACTTCTGTACCATCTTTAATACCTTTGGCAAATGCATTATCTCCAAATAAACCTTTTAAAGGATTGTCTAAACCAGAACGTACTCCTGAAGAAATACCTAATGATGCATCTCCTAGCTCTTCTAACGACTTTAAACCATCAGAGTATCCTTGTTTTATTCTACCTTCTTTAATTCCTATATCTCTAATCTCTCGTAAAAATTTATGTTCTGTTACTAACCTTGATAGTTTTTCGTAGGTCTTTGCATAGTTTTGATAAGGGTCTTTTACTTCTCCCCACAAAGCTCTAATAGCAGGAGCTATGTCTCCTTTTTCCATTAAGATTTTAGAAGTTCTTGGTCGAATTGCATTGTCAAAAAAGTCTAATACTTTAGATTTTTTCATACCTTCAGTTAACCATTTAATAGTGTCCTCAGCATCAATAGGAGTTAGTCCTTTGTCGTCAATTAAATAATTTTTGGCTGTTTCTCTAACAGATATATCAGGAAAAAAATCAGGGTCATCGTGTATTTTAAAACTACGATTTACATAAGCTCCTAAATTTTTTCCTATAATAATTTGTAACGAAGACGGAATAACAATTTCTCTGGTAGAAGGGTCTGCTATTTTTAAATTTAAATCATCAACGGTTTGAATAATATTTGTTTTATTTAATTTTAAAATATCTTCTGGTTCTACTCCTAACTCTTCAGCTATATCTTGAACTGTGTCGTTTTTTCTAACTCTCATCGTCTTAGCCATTGCAATATTATCACGAACATACCTAGACATATAATCAATATTAGGACGAATACGATTAACAACTTCTAAGGTTCGAGGAGATTGTGTAGCTAATAATGATAAAGCTTGTTTATTACCTGCTATAGCTTCGTTTAATGTATTAGAGTCTACCTTCTCTCTTTTTGCAGCTCGTTGTAAATCATCTACAGCACCTCTAGCTTCTTCAACAGCTTTCTTACCACCAAATTGTCTTTTTAATAATGCTGCTAATCCTTTATCTCCTAATCCAAATCTAGATGTAAAATTAGTTTTAAGCACACCATTGACATCAACTCCCATCTTTTGAAGTATCTTTGATATTCCTTTACCTGTTAGTTTTCCTGTTCCTAATACTCCTTTAAAAGCTGTAGTAAAAGCTCCTGCTGCTAAAGCATTGCCAATGATACCATCAATCTTTTGTTGTAACTCGGTATCATTAGGATTTACTTTTAATTTAGCTAAGTAAGGTTCTAGTTGAGGAAACTCTTCCAGTAAAAAATTAACAGAGTTTTCTTCTGGTCTAGAAGCAAAGGTTTGAGCTGTACCAAAAGAAAAAGAATCTTTAACAAGTCTAGGAGCAGGAAGAAATCGTGTAGCTTTAGCAGCAAGTTTGCCAGGAACTAATAAACTAGCTCCAAACTGTGCAAAGTCTTCTATTAATCCTCCAGATGCAGGGTCAAAAAACTCCTGCCTTCTTCTTTCAGGTATTCTTTTTTGTACTTCTTGTTTAATTCGAGATGTTGTTTCAGGAGCTACATATTGTCCTACAAACTCTGCTACTTCTCCTGCACTATCTAAAGCAGAACCTAATAGTCTTGTAGCTACAGTTCCTGGTAAGTCTCTAGCTTTACCAGAAGCAATGTCTTCTTCATACTCTTTTGAAGCTTCTCTAAATTCATCTAAAGTTAAGTTTCGTTCGTCTAACAAACTTTTAATTTTTTCTTCGGTAGGGTCTTCTATATTCTTAACAGCTTCATAAGCTGATTGAAACCTACCTGTGTAAGGAGATATTGCCATAATTATTTTGGAGGTTTAGATGCTGCATCAAGTTCAGCCATAACTTCTCTAACAGTTTTCTTGTTATTTAATATATCTTCAGCCAAGCTCGTAAAGTATGCTCCCCCATCTCTAGAAATTAAAGCATCTCCTTGGGGTAACATACCTTTTAAATCTTTCATAACTTTAATAAGGTCCATAGCTTTATCACCATATGCTTCTATTTGCTTAATAGCTAAGTCACTATAAATTTTTAACTTATCAAGTTCTCCTGCTACAATCGTACCTGTTCTAGTAAATCTATCACTTAATACTTTTGCTTGGTCTTTTAAGGAATCAACTGCCATATTCTCTAAATCAAGTTCTCTTGCTTGAGCTTCTTTACCTATACCTGTTCCTTCTTTTACAAACTCTCCAACTCCCTTTGCAAGAGCAGGTAAAGTTTTTTCTGTGCTTTGCATAAGGTCAGTAAACTTCTCAGCAGCTAAAGCAAATAAATCTGTCTTTACTTGTTGAGGTGCATTTTTAATTCGTTCAGCTAATTTATCATCTCGTTCAGCAATTTTATCTAAAATTTTATTTTCTTTTTTAATAACTTCTTCATTAGCAGTTCTTAACTCATCCACTAACGATTTATTTTGTCCTGGAATTGATAACTCAAGTCCTGTAAATTTATCTAAATTTCCTAATTCTTTATTAACTTTTCCGTCTGCTACTTCCGTAATTTGTTTTGTATCATCTTTATCTTCTTTTTTATCTAGACCAACTTTTTCTTTAGCTGTTTCTATTAACTCTGGACCTTCTTTTTTTAATTGATTATAAACCTGTTTTAATTTTGTAACCGTAGCATCTGGTAATTCATCAATAGTTTTTTGAGCTCGTTGTCCAACTAAAACTGAATTTAATAAATCATCATCTTCGGTAACTGTAGAAATCATATTCTTTACAATTTGTCCAGGTCCTCCTGAATAATTTGTTTCATACACTAATCGTACAAAGTCATCAGGAGAATCAATATTATCTAAAATAAATTTTACATCTTCTGGTACATTTTCTGTAACAAGTGACTTTATACCTTTAACAAGTTTACTTCCTGCTTGTTTAACAGGTCCCATAAACTGTTCAATAGTATCAACTTTTTCTCTGGGTAATTGTAAACTAGGAAATACGTCTCTTAAAAAAAATCTAGAACTAGGTTGGTTATCTATTCCTGCTTGATTATAAATTTGTCTAATCTCAGCAGGAGGTAATCTTTTTAACATTTCTTGAATATCAAGTTGTCCCACTCCTCCAGGTCCTCCTGCAAAACGAGACCCTATCAGATTTTGTAAATAATCAGGGACTCTTACTGTAGTTCCTGTTTTAGCTTGTAAGATAGGACCACCTTGTGCTTTAAAAATTTTATCAAAAATACCAGACAAGCCACCAGACTCTTCTGTATCTCTTTCAAGAGGAGAGTATCCTGCTCCTGTTAAATATCTATCTTCTAATTCTTCATAAGAAGGAGCCATTCCTGCAGGAGGTATACCAGTTTCCATAGCTTCTTCATCAACTCTAAAAGGAGCTGACTGTGCAGGTAACATCGGTAAATCTAAAGCTTCTGCCATTCTTCTTTGTGTTCCTCCAACACCAAACTCATCTAAAAACGATTTTAATGCTTCCTCACTTTTATCTGCTGCATTCATCTTAGCATAATATTCTCCAACAAATCTATTAATTAACTCAGGTTCAATTCTTTTTAATTGCATTCTTTGATTCATTTGGTCTAGTTCTCTATTTTGAGCTGCTACATTTCCTTGTTGCATTAACTCATCATCCATAGCTCTCCCAACAGAGTCTCCTTGTTGAAGACTTACTAATCCTCCAGAAGCTCTTTTAATTGGACCATATCCAGGTAGTGCTGAACCAAAACCTCCTGGAGAGAATCCACCGTAAGCTCCATATAAAGAACCAATAGTTCCTAATCCACCAATAAGTTGATTAGCCATGCTAGGTTGTGGAGGTGTTACCTTTGATATCTCTTGTCTTAGAGCAGGAAAACCTTGAACGGTAGCTTGATATCTACCTAATGTATCTTCAGGAAATCTTTTCTCTTCTAAGAATTGTCTATATGCTTCATCTAAAGCAGACTGTTGTTGTCTTTGTTGTTCTTCTCCTACACTTTGTAAAGCTCCAAGTTCTCCTACTGAAGCTTTATATTGAGCAGGGGCAAAGGTAGCTAGTTGTCCTGCAGCAGCAGCTTCTCTAGCAGCTTGGTCTTTAAATAAATTTTGAGCATCTTGATATGCTTGTAGAGAACCTTTGGCTTGTATATCAGCTAATTGTTGTTGTTGATTACGAAGAGCTTCGGCTTCAAGAAGAGAACCTCTTGTACCTCCAAAAGAACCTTGAGCTATTTGAGCTTGTCTTACTTTAGGTAACACATTAGCTTCAAAATCTCTTTGAGCTTCTCGTTTTTCTATGTCGGTTACAGCTTGTTGAAATGGATTCATGAATCCTTGAGCAACCTCTGGAGTAAACTCTTGTGTTGTTCCTCTTACTAAATCTGTTGCTTCTTGAAACTGAGGAGCTTGTGTACCAACTAAAGATTCAATACCTGTAAAAGCTTGTTCTTGTTGAGGAGTAAACGGAGCCATAGTAGGTCCAGTAAAAGGTACAAAACCTTCTTCTGTTCTATCGTCGAATAAAGCTTGTGATTTTGCAAGCAGGTCTTTATAAAATGGAGATATCTCTTCAGCTAACTTTTGCTGTGTAACAGCTACACCTTGAGGAGGTGCAGAAGGATACTCTGTTCCAATATTAAAAAGTGATGATAGTATTGCCATGTATTACTCCTATGTCATTAAGCTTCTAAGTGTGCTTAATCCTTTCGTTGCATTTGGTTGTTTATTTGTTCCGTAAGCTTCTTCTCTAACTTCTTCTACGACTTGGTCCATAACTTTAGCTCCCTCAGCAGGGTTACCATCTCCTAAAGCTGCCATAGTATAACTGTCTACGACATACTCTGAAGGACTTACAGCTAGAGTAGCTTTTTGTTGTCCATTTTCTACGATGGGCATAAAGACATTATCGTCTTGTCCACCCCCTTCTCCTGGCACCATACCTGAGAATTCTCCAGGTGCTGCAAACATTCCTCCTCTTGCAGCCGTAATTAGTCCTCCTTCAGCAGCAGTATTTACATCTTGATATTGTTTTGTAGCTAATTGTCTTGTTCTTGGAGCTCGACCATATGCTACCTGTAAAGCACGTTCTAAAGCTGCAGTATCTGACGTATACGGTATAGCCCCCATTGGAGTGGTAATTACTTTTTTAGTTCCATATCCTGAAACAGTAGCTCCTGGATATCCTGCTAATAATTCTCGTTCTTGTTTAGAAAGTTCTTCCATTGCATACATTCTTTCAAAGTCAGGTTGAGTCATATCAATAACAGCAGCTTTACTAAACATACCTACAGGATTTGCTTTTACATCAGCTACAAATTGTTGTAATGGGTTTAATTGTGGTTGAATGTTCATAGCTTCTTCAAATGTAGGCAGTCCTGTTTGAACTTCTAAACTTGGTTGTTTAAATAATTCAAAATCTCCTCCTGCTGTATATGTTCCTTTTGTATCAACAAAAGGAATTTTTTGGTCAGGGCTTATTCTAACATTAAAATCTCCTCCTCCAAGAACAGGACTTTTTTGAATAGCATCTATGTTAGATATACCTGCATCTATATTTGCAGCAGTTATGGAGTCTGGAGATAGTTTTAATGCATCTAAACTTGAAGAATAATCTGGTTCAAATGCTGGTATAGGACCTCCATATTCAGGTCGGATATCCTCTAATCCTATAGTTGGTGTATATGTCGTAGGTTTGGAGTCAAGATAGCTTGAGAAACCATCTCCTCCTCCTGATTGTCCTACATCAATTAATGCTTCTGAAGTTGTTAAAGGTTGACCATCAGCTCCTGTTAATTGCAATCTTGTGTCAGCACCGAATCCTTCTGTTCCTGTTCCTGCATAATAATTAGATAATCCTTTCATAGCTCCTGCAGTTACTCCTGATAATAAAGCTGTTTTTAAAGCATCTTTAGGTTTTGCTCCTGCTATTAAACTTCCGAGTCCTGAACCTGCTCCTACAGCTAATCCTGTTCCTATAGCTGTTCCTGCAAGTCCAGGAGCAATATAAGGTAATGCATATGGTGCTGCAATAGCTAAAGCAATTGGAGCTATTTTTCTTAGAAATCCTCCGAACCCTGCTTGTACTACAGGAAGTCCTGCTAGACCTCCTTGACCTTGTACCTCTTGACTTACTTGAGGAGCCATAGTCATTTGTTGGGCTAACCTTAACCTATCCATAGAGTTATATGGAAAAGGTGTATTCTGTATTATATCTCTGGATGCTGCGAAATTCATGGTCTTAACTTCTTAGGGTTCATTAAACTATTATACTCTACGTTTTGCGTTTTCGCAACCTCATATGCTTCTTTGTTTTTCATTGTTGGTACATTTGGCACGATAATCTTGCCTGTATTAATATTTTCTATCAATGTGCTTTGATAAATATACTGTTCATATTCATTTTGTTTCATTAGAAAAAATCCTTAAAAGTGGTTGAAGCTGCTGTACTAACATATCCTTTATACTTACCTGCTGAAGCTGCATACACAATATCTCCCTTACGAGGAACTTGTACTTCGGATACGGTTACTACTACTCGTATATTACTTGCAGGTCTATTGTTAATTTCTACGTCTCTTACATTAAGTTGATTAATTAAAGTTGACCCCCAACTATTAATCTGTTGATACATGTCTCTAACTTCTTTATTAGTTAACGATAATAATTTAGGAAGTATAGGATATATTGCCATTATCTATCTCCATCTGGTTGAACATCTAAACGTAAAGAACCCCATTTCCATTGAGTCCCTGTCTCATTACAAGATACTCTAATTCTTCCTTGTCTTCCTCTAGCACGTAAATTTATTTTTTCTGTTCCTGTGGTAATAGTAAACGGTCCTTTTTCTATTAACTCTGTGCTTTCAGGATATCGTTTTGTTTTAATACTAAATTTTACATTACCTGTATTAATATCAAAGTCAGGAATTATTTTAGACATAAACATAATTTTATTTCCATCTTCAATATCAAAATCTGCTGATTCAATAAATGAAGTTAAAGCTTCATTGTTTCCTGTAAAAACTCCTGGAGGTTCATTATTATATAAGTTACTTCCTCCTACGGTTGTACCAGTAGTTATAGTATTACCAAAGACTGTTCTATCTGCAAAAGTTGTAAAGAATGTTGTACCATATGTCCAGTAGTTTTCATCAGGAGAATATAAAACATATTTATCACAATCACTTGACGTGCCTGAAGGATATAACCAAATAATTTCTTTAAACTCAGAATTAATTCCTGCAAAGATTTTATCTTTTTGGTCTAAGTTTAAATCATCAAAAACAAATCTTCTAATCGTAGCAGGTAAATTTTTTACTTGTCCATCAAATGCATAAAAGTTTTCATAACCCATCCAGTAAGGCACACCATTATAATCTACGACAGCATGAGGAGCTATTAATCCACAGTTAGTTCCTTGTTGTTGAAATGCAAATGTAAATGGTGGACCTACAAATTGCATTTGCCATAATGAATTATCTGTCCAAATTGAAATAGCATTTCGAGACCTTGTAGCTCCAACAATTTTTGTACCGTCTGTTAATATACTTTCACCAGATGTTGAACTAACGGATGGAACAAAGTTTGTGTAATCTTCTTGATTAGACCAACGAACTAACATAGGTTCAAAAGTTCCTGCAGGGTCTGCTGTCGTATTAAATTGATTAGAACCAAGAGTAATTAAATGTCTATCATTAGGAGATACAATAATTGAATTAACTGTAGTTGGAGTTGAGTTAGTAGCTCCTGAAACTTTCACAGCTCTTACTGGAGTTGTCGAAGCATCCGTATCAAAGAAGTAAATAGTTCCACCTCTTCTATTGGCTAAGACATCCTCTCCCCAGTTATCTAAACTCCATTGTGTTATTTGACTTATAAAGTCACTAGCTCCTACAGATGTTGGTTTATTCCATGCTCTAGCTCCTGCAACACTTACTCCTGCATTATAAGACCCTGCTCCATATCCTAAACCTGTTGCAGCATTTTGTGTTCCTGTTGTAATTAAAAAGTGACAGGTTCCTTGTCCTTGAGAAGTCTGAGCTACACTTGCAGTAGTTGCTACGTTAATAGCAAAGGTATTTGCATTAATTACACTTACTGGAAATACCGACCCTGCTAAATCTATATTACCTCCAACTTCACTTACACTTGTAAAGAATACAAAGTCTCCTGTAGTTCGTCCATGAGCTGTAGCTGATACGGTAACGACGTTAGCACTTAAAGCAACTGAGAAAGCACTAGAGGTTGTAACGGAAGTAGATACTGGGGTAATATCAAATATCTGGTCTCCATTATGTTGAAATAATTTTTTATCTGTACCGAAAGCTGCTCTTTTAAATTGGTCGTTATCTACCCATGTTATTAATTCTCTAGCATTGCCATCAAAAGATGCTGATACTCTTGTTTGATATCCTCTTAAACTTTCAGGTTTACCATCTCTAAATCGTACTCTATCTCCATCATACCATTTACCTTCTTCAGCATATTGAGTTGACTCTCGATGAAACCCTGGAACAAAATTTAATTTTGCAAGTTTTCCTGCCATGTATTTCCTTAATCAAAGTTTTTTAATAATGCTGCATCTATAGTTGTAGCACTTCTTGTGCTGTACACTAATATATCAACATCTGATGCACCTGTGCTTAGTGTTGGTGATGCTCCAGATACAAACTGATAAACAGAATTATAAGCTAATGTTCTACTTCCTGTACTATCTTGCACTACATATATTTGTCCTGTTTGTCCTGCTACTGCATTTGTAGGAGCTGCTAATGTTCTATTACCACCTATAGTAACTAAAAAGTTATTACCTAATGCAAAATCTACTACTATACTTGTAGCATCTGTTAATGTTGTTATTGGATTATATGCTCTAGCAGATGTTCCTACTTTTAAAGAACCTGCTTCTAGATTTAAATCACCTCGTAGTGTAGCAGTTGATGTTACTGATACTCTAGGATAACGTAAATCATTTGCAGAGACTACTGCTACATTATCTGCTCCTGTACCTAAATCTGCAGAAGCTGCTGTGCCAAAACCTAATCCTTTAGCATTCGTAGAAAATACACTCGTGCCATCACAGACTACTAAACCTATTGCACCAAAAGGTATATTATATCCTGAGCCACTAGCTGTTTTAATTTTAACTATATCACTTGCTGTTGTATTAGCTGAAACTTTATTATTAATAACATAACTTTTTGAAGTGCTAGGAATTAACATTGTTATTGTAGAGTGTGACCCACCTACAGAACCTTTAACTTCTAAGAAAGCTGAACGTGGAATATCCCCTGCACCATCAATAGCTGATAAAGTTACAGTAGCTGCTGAACCTATTTCTACAGTTGTATAAGCTGCTATTGCATCATCTACTAAACTAATTACACCATCATTTAATACAACACCCCAAGTATTTGGATTATCTCCATCTCCCTGTTTTGTTAATCTTATTCTACTTGTATATGTTGCTGTCATATATTTCTCCTATTCAAATATAAATTCTTGTTGACCACCTATAAGACCACAAGTAATTTTGTCTGTTCCTGTTATCATAATTAACCAATTACCTTTGTATTTATTAGTGTATAATTCTATAATTTTATTATCAGATGTTACTGAAAAACCTTTTCTAATAAAATCTAATCTATTTTCTAAATCATTAATAGCAAAACTTCTTTTAGCACATGTATGATTAGTTGTATATTCTTTTATAATTATATTAGCATTACTAGATATACTAAACAATATTACTAAAATAGATAATATAATTTTACTAATCATTACACTCACACAGTTTACCAAATAATCTTTTTTTAAATTTTTTATAGAACTTTTTAATTCTATCTAACATACTGCTTAACATCATAATCATCACTCCATCTATTTACTCTTGCTACTGTTTTAACTGTACCATCACTATTTAATTCATCTACATACAATGCTTTAAAAGCTGTTATATTACTAGCATTATCTATAGCTGTTTCTATTTCAGCACAATCAGTTTTAATAGCTGCTACATAAGTTTTAACTATATCAGGTATAGCTTTACTACTATCATAGATACTTCTTTCTACTAACCAGTTAAACTGTTTTATATAATCATTAGCTTGTTTTTTAGCTTTAGTTTTAGCTAGTGTTTTTAAACCATAGATATAAGTTTTATTACCTTTTTCATCTAATATATTATTACCAGATTCATCTTTAGCTTCTACATCTACTAAAGATTTTTCTACTATTGTATAAGATGTTGTTACTTTTTTATCAGAAGCACTCCAAGTATATGTAGCTTGTGAAGTATTTTCAAATCTATCATCTCCTTTTGTACCATTATCTTCTACAAAGATTTTGGTCTTTGATAGATTTGTTCTATTTTATTATCCTTTATATAAGCCCACATATTATTTCACCTCCTAAAAAGTATTGTTATATTTAAATGGCACATCACCCCATGCTCCATAGATGTAATTTGTGCCACTCTTATTTAAATTTGTATTGCTTGTTTTTGGTTTAAATCCATTTGATAAAATATCACATTCTCTATTACTTGTTGTTTCTGCATTATTATTATTAAAAGCTAATCCATTATTAGTAACATTAAACGTAGACCTTAATGTGTCTATTACAATCCAGTCATCAGAGGTATCTGTAGATTTTAAAAATAACATTCGTGGTCTAAATCCTGTATAGATAAATGGACCATCTGCATTCCCATTACCAGCATAGTTTCCAAACTTTTGCATACCCTCTACATCTGCCCAAGTATAACATACATAAGTATTAGATGAACCATTTACTTGACCATATGCTGTAAGTGTTAAATAATCAGTTCCAGGTGCTGCTGTAAAAGGACCATTAGAACCTTGATTTGCGTTCCAACTCCCACTACTATTTAATTCACCAAAAGAATCATAATCACCACTATTATATCCTTGATGCCAAACATTCCACCCATTACTAGAATTTCTTTGTTTTATCCATGTCATAGCAGGTTTTACTCCAAGTCCATGTGCTATTGTGTTTCCTGAAGAACCACTTCCTGTATACGTTAATATACTAAATTTTGAAGCATCATTTGTTTGTCTTGTAACTGTAATATCTCCTGAACTATCTGAAGTAGTTGTTCCACTATTGCAATGCCACATCCACATTTGATAATAAGCACTTGTACTATTTAACCAAGTACCACTTGATATTCCCACAGATGTAGAACCTATAGATTGAAAATTACTTTGTGGAAAAGTTGCTTCTGCTACAGTATCATCTAATTTTAAATAATAATTATTTGTAATACCTCTATTAGAATCTACTACATACCAATTCTGTGCATAATTAGTATGTCTAATAAGAATTAAGTCTGCTTGATTTTCTGTAGTTACTGTTCTATTTGTTAAATTTCCAAGATACTCTGTCATAAAAAATTGTTTTTTAGGATTGTTATCTGCTCCATCATCTCCTGCAGGGTCTATATCTGTACCTATTGGTAAGTTCCCTGAACACATGGCTAAAAATCCTGTTGGTACAGAATATTTAAAATCACCAAAACCATTATCATCTGTATTACCTCCTGCTGAAAAACTTCCAGAAAATGTAGAATCTTGACCAAAATTAACTTTAATATCTCTTGTAGATGCAGCCCAATTTCCCATTGCAGGAAACCAAGTATATCCTGCTGTTCTAGATATGGTTACTAAACCACCACCACTAGATGCACTACATAGAGGATTACTTCCAGTAGCAGGGTCTTGACCACTTCTTACATCTGTAAAACTACCATTAATAGAAAAATACCATTTATCATTATCAAAATCTGCAGCTAAACCTAGTATATCATTTTGAGATATTTCACTCATTGAAGTATCAGTACCTGCAGATGCACTTTTAGGAGCATCAGATATTATTTCTGGTGGATTTTTAGATAAATACATATAAACTATTTGTGCTCCTGTTGCTGAAGAAGGGCTATTATATCCAAGTTCTGCTAATGTATTTACTTGTTGGTTAGCCCAACCTACTGCCATTCCAGATGTAGAACTGCCAGTCAAAGCCCACTCCCAGTACCATTTTCCACTTGTTACACCAACAGTTCCTACAAGTGTGTCAGTCTGAATAGTTGCTGCAGTATTACCACTTGATAAAGTGCTAGGACTTGTTGTTCCTCCACCTTGTGCTCCTACAGGATTTATCGTACAAAAATTTCCACTACTTGCCATATATAGTATATCCTTTCATATTAACTACCAAATGTAGGGCTATCAAGAACTTGATGGTCTGTTCCAAGCCCACTTGCTGTTAGGTCATTATTATTTCCACTTGAATCATTTCCAAGGTCACTTGCATTTTCAAATTTAAGATAGAATCCTGCACTACCATGACTTCCTGTATATTCTTTAGGAACCCAAACTCCATTTTTAAATTCACCAAAATCATCTTGGTCTGCATCAATATTATATAAAGTATGATATTCTGCCAGATAACCATCAAAATAATTCGCACCACTTCTACCTACATAAAAACTTGTACTAGGATAAAAAGGTGTATTAAAAGTTCCAGAACTAGATACATTAATTGTTTGTGCTACTCCATTAACCCATAAATAAGATGTATTTAAACCTTGTATATTCCATACAATATGATACCAACCACCAGTATCTCTATATTCAGCAGAAGTTTGATGAACTTTATGAACAGCAGTATTTAAATTATCATCAGCATCAAAACCACCTGCATTCCAACCTCCACTATTACCCCAAAAATATCCTTTAGAAACATCACTTAATATAGTTCTTTTTATCCAACAACTAATAGTCCATTTTAATCCATTACTTGTACCACTACCATTATCTCTATATAAATAACTTGAACTTCCATTATCGAATCTACATGAATTTTCGATTTGAAAATCATAAAATCCTGCTCCACCTGCACTTGCTGCTGCTGCAGATGCAGCTAATAAATTATTTTGAAAGACTCCCATTATGCGTATGCCTGTGAAATTACCATTTGTATATCTCCTCCAACTCCATCACTAGATGCAGATACTACAATATAATCTAATCTATCTACTGCACCATTTGTTGCTGTCATGGTTGGGTCTGTACCACCTATAAATTTAAAATCTGCATTATATGCCATTGTACCACTTCCTCCACTTTGAACCAAGAAAATACTTCCTGTTTGTCCTGTTCTACATCCTGTAGGTTTAGCCAATGTATGTGCTGCTGTAACTGTTGTACTAAAGTTTTGTGCATTACCAAAGTTTAATGATACAGATGTAATACCATTAATAGCTGTTGCACATACAACTGCTGCTGCACTTTTAGTTAATTGTAATTGTCCTTCTAATGAAGTATTACCTGATACTCTTACGGTACCTAAGAAACCTGTATTACCTGTTACAGTAGTAGCTCCTGTTACTTTTAAAGTTCCTACTAATTGTGAGTTACCTGAGACACAAACATCTCCATCAAACTCTGCTTTTCCACCTACTGTTAATGTTCCTCCTACAGAAGCATTCCCTGCTACTGTTGCAGTACCACCTATATTTAGATTACCAGATACAGAAACATTTCCTTCAAACTCTGCATTACCTGTAATATTGGATGTTCCTCCAATTGAAACATTTCCTACAATTACTGCATTACCAGATACACATACATCATTATCAAATTCTACTTTATCACCAAATGTTTTATTAGTTAATGTTTGAGTTGCTGCTTCACCTACTAATGTATCATCAACTGCAGGCATTACTAATGCTATGTTACCAGAAAATGCAGAATGTGCAGGTGCTTTTAATGCAGCATAATGTGCATTACTTGATTCACAATACATTCTAAGTTCTGATTGTGAACCTGTATTTTTTAAATCTATAATACCACCACCAACACTTACTGTGCCACCTATGATAGCATTACCACTTACCGACACATCATCTTTAAAATGTGAATACCCTGTAACACTTAATGTAGAACCAAGTTGTACTGCTCCTGCTATGGTAGTATGACCTCCAATATTCATATCTCCTGATACTGAAACATCTCCTTCAAATTCAGCATTACCTGTAATATTAGATGTACCACCTATAGAAGTATTACCTGCTACATCTAAAGTTCCACCTATTGTTGTATTACCTGATACTCTAACTGTTGTTAAAAATCCTGCAGCTCCAGAAACTGTTGCAGTAGATAAAAGATTAACAGCTCCACCAATACTAGCTGTACCTCCTACAGAAAGATTACTTACAATTGTAGTAGTACCACCAACATAAAGATTACCACCTACCGTAGCATTATTAACAGATATATTACCTGTTATAACTGCAGGTACATTTGTAAGATTAGCACCATCCCCATAAAAAGCTGAAGCACATACTTTAGCATTGGATGCTTGTACATTAGCTCCTGATATAGTAACGGTTCCTCCAACAACTAAACCACCTGATACAGAAACATCTCCCTCAAATTCTGCTTTACCTGTTATATTAGAAGTGCCACCTATAGATACATTCCCTGTAACATCAAGTGTACTACCTAATGAAACTGCTCCTGCAATCGTTACATGTCCTCCAACATTAATATCTCCTGATACAGATATATCACTTTCAAATGTTGCAGCTCCAACAACAGAAACTGTTCCTGCAATACCAGTATTACCTGTAACACTTAATGTACTATTTAAATGTGTAGCTCCACTTACAGATAATGTTCCTCCTATCTTAGCATTTGAAACTGATATATTACCTGTAATAGGTATACCTGTAATATTTGTACCATCACCATAAAATGCAGATGCACAAACTTTTTCTGCAAATGTAGCATCTCCTCCAACACTTACTGTGCTTTTTAAATGTGTTGCTCCTGTTACGGATAATGTTGAACCAAGTTGTGCAGCACCTCCTATAGTTACCGTACCACCTAAATGTGTATTTCCTGATACAGAAACATCGTCATCAAAAGTTACTGCATCTCCAAATGTTTTATTCGTTAAGGTATCTGTAGTAGATGTACCAACTAATGTTGCTGAACTTGTTGGTAGTGTTATTGTTAAGTTACCACTAAATGAAGAATGTGGAGGAGATTGTAAAGCTGCATAATGAGCATTAGAAGACTCACAGTATAATTTAATATTAGATTGTGAACCTGTATTCTTAATATCTATAGAACCACCAGATACCATAACAGCACCTGTTAATGTTGTAGTTCCTGCTACATTTAATGTTCCTCCTGCTACAATATTTGATACAGATATATTACCTTCTATTGTGGCTGTAACTCCTGTTAAGTTTGTTCCGTCTCCAAAATAAGTTGAAGCACAAACTTTACCTAAAATTTGTATGTCTCCTGAAACAGAAACATCACTTCCGACTCCAAATGTCCCTGCAACTTGAACTTTTCCTGTTGCAACTTGTAATGCAGTATTAACTCCATCACCTGTTTGAACATTTATTAAACTTGCACTAACTCCTTCATTGGCAGAGATTGCCATTTTAAGGATTTGTTTATACGTTTGTGAAACTAATTTACCATCAAATGAACTCATACATTACTCCAAAATCTTACTTTAGTATCATCCCATGTAAAATTAGTTTGTTCCCAGGTTAAGTTTCTACCTGTTGTATCAGGTCTTGCATCTCTAATTACAACATCTTCTCTTACATCTGGACTTTTATTTTGTGGATGATTTTTTAAATCATATTGACCATCATAATCTAAAGGACCAACAAGTAAACCATAGCTATTTAAACGCATAACTCTTTTGTCATACACAAATCCACTTATGTCACACATTGCTTTTGCTCTTCGATTAGAAGCCACTATATTGTCCTTAATTTAGGTTTAAAATAAATACTTGCTCGTTCTTTATCTTCTTCCATTGCTCTTTTTAATATTTCTTCATAGTTAGTCTTTAACATATTAATTCTTGTTTCAGCAACTCCTGGTCTTTTCATAGATAAATAATAAGCTAGTCCTGCTGTTAAACAAGGTAAAAATCTAACAGGAGCATCTGCATTTTGTCCTGCTGATTTATTAACATCTTCAACTTGTCTAATAGCTTCAATGTTTAAAATATTTGTCGAATTGTTTGGGGTTGGGTATAAAAATAAAGTAGGGTTATTTAAATTTCTTTTTATTGCATATTGAGTTGTTCGACCTGTTTGAAATTTATTTGGTAACACATTGAACTCCTCAAATGATATTCTTGTTAATTGTGTTTCAGCTCCACCTGCACTTGCTTGAACTGTAATTACTAATGCATCACTAACGGAGTCAGCTAATGAAACTGTATTTGTACTTGCAACTACTGTTACTGCAGTTGTAAATGTACTCCATAATAGTATACCACGATTTTGCCAATCATTCAACATTAAATTAATTGACCGTCTAGCTGAAGCAGGTTCATGTCCAAGAGTTTCTTCACCACCAATCATTTCAGTAGCTTCTTGAATAATCTCATCAATATCTAAATTAAAATTATATGTTCCTGATGTTGCCATTATCCTCTAGCCCTTTTTAATTGTTGTTTAGCTTGTTTAGCTAATCTAGCTTGTTCGTTTTTACCTTGTACTTTTGCTCTTTGTTCTAACACCGTTAATATCTGTATCTTTCTAGCATATGGTTTTTTAATTTTTTTAACCTTTGCTATTGTTTTTTTTGCATCTGCTACAGTAGCATACTTAATACTTACTGTATCTTTAGGATTCTCATCTGTATATAATCTACGACCAGAACCTTTAGGTTTTTTTCCTGTTCCTTTTTTTGGGTCTTTTCTTTTTCTCATTCTTTTTCACATAGTTTGCAACTATCTTCGCTTGATTTGCATGAAGCTTAGAAGCTTTTTTTAATTGTTTAGTTACTTTTTTTAATCGTCTTACCACTTCTTTTTTATCCATCTATATGTTGCATAAACTCCTAATCCTAGTATAACATATAGTATACCGTCAAACCAAGATATATTATGTATAGTAGTAATTAACTCAGGTGTTACACTCATGCTCTTTTCTTTCCTTTTTTAAATGTTGACACAAATGTAGGTTTACCTCCTACTCCTTGTGCTTTACTTCTTTTTCTTTTTACTGCAGACTTACGTTGTGATGCTGTCATTCTTTTTGCTTTAGCTAACGGAACACATTTAGGATACTTACGTTTAGAAGTTTTTGCATTCTTTCTTCCACAGGGTTGAAACTTTCCTCCTTTTTTAGGAGCTCCAATATCAACCCATTTTTCTCCTACCCATTTTCTAAGTCCACCACCAGTCTTAGCTCTAACAGTTTTTTTCTTTTTCTTTTTAGTTTTCTTTTTTCCTCCAGGTTTTATTTTACCAGAGCAAACAGCAGATGCATACATATTTGCATAAGCTGATGGGTATACATCAAACTTTCGTTTTGCTGCTGCTTTACCTTTTGGACAAAGTTTACCCATTATTTAGTTCTACCACCAGTTCTACGTCTGATAGTACCACCACGTTTTCTACGTAAAGCTCCACCTTTAGAAGCATATTTTTTCTTCATCATACCTCCACCTGCTCTTCTTAAAGCTCCACCTCTTGATGCATATTTTTTCTTCATACCTACCATTATTATTTCTCCTTGTAAAGATTGTTAAAAGTTATATTAGGGTCTGTGTAACTATCATGTATTTCTGCTGCATGAGTATACTGGCTTGGTCTAAAATCAGGGGGACCATCACCTGCTTCCCATAATGCAGGATTAGTTACTCTAACCCTGTTATTTGGTAATGCAACTATATTACCTGTCCATTTTCCTGCATCTGTTAATTGTAATACATGACTTTGTTTATGTTGAGCTGAGTCATCGGATATGTGACTATCTGTGTAGTCTACTGTAAACATGTAACGACCTTTATAAAAGTCTCCACCTATTTTACAATACCAAGGACTTGAGCTAATTCTATCCATAAAAATAATTGAATGATTTCGAGAAGAACAATCCCAAGGTTGAGCTAAATGTGTTTCCATTCTTTCAGGAACATCTTTTAAATTTTCATCAGCTACTAAAGCTGTAATAGGCATTCTAGCCCACATAGCTCCACCATGTACATTTTCTTCTTCATCAATACCAGTAAATACAACTTGAAAAGATAAACATCTATCAGGAATTGTATTCACAGCTATTGCTAAACCATGTAAAAATTCACCATGATATTCTTCATGGTTATGAGTAAATTCTTTTCTAACCCAACATTTAAAATGTGGTATGTTAGATATTAAATATGCCAATCAACACCTCCATCTTCGTCTGGCTTGTCTTAACCTGGAATTTGGATTCTTAGCTGCTTTAGGAAACTTTTTCATTTGTCCTGCAGACCTAGCACAAAAACTTTTTCTTCTTGCTGCTCTTTTACCTGTAGGTTTCTTTTCTGTTACAGCAGTTTGTAATTTACTTCCAGGGTTTTGTCTTCTATATTTTTGAACACCTTTTTTAGTCAGACCTGCACCTTGTTTAGTGGGACGTTTATCCCCACTACCAATGGTCATGCCTTGCATTCCTTTACCCTTTTTCTTTTTTTTCCTAGGCAATTTTAGTATAACCTGCAGCAACTAAATCATTACCGTTATGACCAGAAGATTTATTTCCAATCATTCCACCATAACGTCTATTGATTAATCCACCTTGAGCTTTACTTTTTATCTTTTTTGGTTTAAGAGGACTTTTTAATTTTTCTTGTTTAATAGTTTGTCCTACAGCTTTTTTACCTGAAGGTTTGTTTGCAATTTTTAACATCTTTGCAGCTACAGCTTTCTTTTCTGGGTCAACTGCTTTTTCTAAAAATTTAGAAATAGTATCTGTATTAACTTTCACAGATGAATTTTTTTCAATATGTGTTATAACTGCTCTAGGGTCTTTTTTCCCTGCTGCAAAAGCATTTTTAATTGCAGCACCCATACCTCTAGGTCCTGCTGTTGTTGTTGCTCTAATGTTTTTAGAACCTGCCCCAGTTCCTTTTTCAGTAACTTTAGCTGCAGCTTCTTTATCTATTTTACCTATTAAAGTTTTAGCTTGTTTAGTCTGTAAATATTTATCAACTAATTCTTTTTTAGCAGGTGTTAAGTTAGCTGCACTATTTTTTATAGCTGTTGACGTAACATTTCTACCTTTAATAGCACTTGATAAAGCTTTATTAGCTTCTCCTTGTTTTATAATTCCTTTTAGAATTTTTCCTAATCTTACTTTCATTTGTATCCCCCTTTATTTTACAAATATGTTTGGTACAGGTTTTAACTCTGTAGCAAAATCTTTTGGTTGTTGATATTCTTCATTAACAACTGCATCTTGAATCGGACCATGAACGTCAGGTCCCTTTCTAGCAGCTCCGTATCCTTGACCTGTTGGTTTTCCTGTAATTTCAGAAAGCTTTGGGTTAGGATGTAAATTAGTTCTTGGTCCCATTAGTTTCCTCCTTTATCATAGAACGATTGAATAAATTTATTTCCGTCATTGGATACTTTACCTCCATAAAGTTGGTATTGCATCCCAGTCTTCTTGTTCTTTTTATTTTTTTTATTACCTGGTTTAGTAATTTGTTGTGATATATTTGTTCTTAACATAACCATATTATACCTTAGTATATAGGGAAGATACAAGCTCATTCCCTCCTATTCTTCCTCCACGTTTTTTATCAAAAATATCTCTTAACAATTTTTCATTTTTAGTCATTTTTCTAGACCCTTTAATAACCTTTAATTTTGGAGAAGATTTTTTTGATGGTTGTGGAAGTATTTTTTTAGAAACTATTTCTGGTGCTTCTGAATTTGATTTTACAAAATTTTGTAATTGTTTTGTTGACATTGTTTTTAACTTATCTGTGTCTTTTTTAATTTGTGTCGTCATATATTTTTTAAAATCTTTCATAAAATTAATATAATGTTTAGGTGCAGTTTTATCTGCTATACCTTTCTTTGCACTATCTAGTTCAAACTTGTTATTTAGTTTAATTAACTTTGTAGCTTGTTTTAATAAATATTTTCTAGGGTCCATAATTATACCTTATCATATAGGGAAGCTATAAATTCATTCCCTCCTATCATTCCTCCACGTTTTTTCTTTTTTGTAGGAACTACTTTTAATTTTGGAGGAGGTGTATTTGATGGTGAAACAATTTTTTTTCTAGTAACTATTTCTGGTTTTGGTGAAAAATCTTTTATAATACTTTCTAGTGTTTTTTTAGGATATCCTTGCAGCTCTGTCATAATTTCTTTTACATTGCCTAAACGAATGTTAGGATTTTTTTTAGCATACATTTTTAATATTGCTAAAGCTTTTGCTGCTAATTGTTGTGACATTAGTTTGACCCCTGTATTAAAGTATTAGGTCCACCTGTAGGACTATTTGCACTTTGCATATCATCTTGTCTTGTTCTTCTTGCTTGATTACGTAAACCATCAATAGCATTTTTATATCGTGTTTCAAACAATGTCATGTTTTCAAAGTTTTTCATAAACACACTAGCTTCAATCATGCATGAATAAAATAATGCATCATAACAAAACTCACTAAAATAATTGGTGGGATTAGCTGAAGTTAAAGCTGCAGGACGTGATACAGTTTGTATCTCTCCTGATAATGTAGAAGTGGGAGTTGGTACAATATAAATAGATGTATTATTTTTTCTTGAATAGTATCGAGGAACTCCTGTAGATGCACTAGCATAAGGAAAATAATCTATTGCATATTCATATGTTCTTTGTAATAGATTAACTTTAACTCCTGCTGAGACACCTGTAGTCGAAGCACTAGTTGTATAGTTTACATTTCTAACAACTCTAGTGCCTGAAGGAAGTGATACTGTAGGATTGCTTGCTGATAATGTAATCGTTGTAAAAACGTCTAACCCAAAATCATCTAAGTCTTTTGTTAAACGTATTTCTGCTTTCTCAATAAAATAAGGAATCTGGTCTGCAAACTCTGTAGAATCATTTTCCGTAGTATTGATTAAATCTGTTGTTAAAAAAGAATAAGTCGACATGACCTATCCTAAAAAGATAGTTATTAAACCTGCACCAGGAGCTGACACACTAATTGTTGCTTCACATTTTACTCCTAATTCTCCAATATACGTATCTATTTGTCCACTAGCAGGAACTTGAAATTTAATAACACTACCATTTTTATCTGTAATATCAATAGTGCCTGCATCAGGTGAATAAGCATTTACAGCTATAATTCTTGATGTAGCACTTGTACTTACTAATACTCCTGACCCTGCTCTTGATTTTGATTTAATATTTGTTGTCATATTTTATCCTTATAGTAGGGAGAGTATTTTACTACCCTCCCTAAAGTTAATGGTTATTAACCACCTGGGTTTCCGAACCAACCTCTCCAGTCAGATACTCCAAATGAATATCTTTCTCTGGCTTTAAATCTGAGGTTACCAGTATCAAAATCAGGTTCCATCTTAGTTTGTAAAGGTGTTCTTACAAACATCTTAGTTCCATTTGGTACGTCAGTTTTAAGGAACCATGCATCGGTATCAGTAAAACGTCTGTTTGAATAGAACCCTTCTGGAATCAGACCCATATGTCTAACAGCATTTATTCTGTTAGCAAGCACAGCAGTATCTTTTGCAGCAGAAGCAGGGAAACCGATTGTGTTTCCTGCAGCATCTGTTTGTGCTAGAATATTGGTTGAACCAGGAGAACCTAATACTTGGTCAGCAGTAAATATTAAATCTACTGGTACATGTAAAGATACAGGAGAAGAACCAATTAAGATACCTCTGTCATCTGTATATTTTTGTACTAAGGTTATAGCATTCTCTAATGAACCTTCTGATAAGTCAGCACCAGTAGCAGTATTGCTTTGGTTACCTGCACTTACAGTTGGGTGAGCATTTGAGAAAAATGCTACTCCGTCACCGATTTGGTTAGCAGCAGCAGCACTAAAACCAAAGTTGTAGATATCTGCAGCTTTAGCTTGTTTTGTGCTTGCCATAGCTCTAGCTAAACCTTTTGCTCTTAATTTAGCAAAAGAGTCATAGAGGTTGTCCTCCATGGCTTCTTCGGTAATTGCAAAAGCTAATGCGATTGTTTCGTTGGTATACCTTGCAGTATAACTCTCAGAAGCATCATCAAAAACAACTGCAGCACCTTCTTGTTTAACAGGAGCTTCACCAAATCCTGTAAACAGAACTTCTTCTTCAAAAGCTCTGTCTGAGTTTTCTATTTCATAAAGAGGTTCGTGTTCGTTATTAACCTCACCATACTCCAATCCAAAAACTGAATTTAGTCCAGGAAGGAGTTCTTTGCTTATAGCAGCTCTATTTATAGCCATGTTATATTTCCTTTCCTATTAAGCAGTTGAGACTGTAGTTGTGACATAATTGTCAAAATGATTATTTAATCTAACTTCATACCAAGGATATTGGTCTGTGACACCTGCTGAAGTGCAAGTATCAGTATCCCATGGAGCTCTTCTAATTACTCTTAAATTACTTTGAGCATCTCCACATCCACTTGAGTCAAATACATAACCACTATTACCTGTTATTTTAGAACCTGTTCCAACAATCCAAGGTACGTTAGTTGGTTTAGGCATACCTACACCAGATACTGCAACAACTGAAGCATCTCCTTGAATAAAATAAGTTTGAGCAGGGTCTCTAGATATATGAATTTTTATATCTGTTCCTGAAGTTCCACTTTCCCAGTATCTTCTAAATACCTGTTCTCCGTCGACATTGACATAACTAATTCCTTGAAATACACCAATACACTTATCAGAAGCATCTGCAGGACTTGCTTTAACAGAAGTGCTTGCATATGCAATTAAAAGGTCACCGACGTACATGCTACCTAAAGCAGTAGAAGCAACCGTAGTTGTTGGCTCCCAAGAAATAGTATCAATACCAGTAGAATTGGAACCTTGACCGTTTTTTCTCGCAAGAACTAATCCACGAGGGGCATTTACACTAGCCATAGTTTATTCCTTTCTAAATAATGTGTAAGAGTATTACTCCTGAAAAGCAGCAGTTTTTCCTCTTACGGTTTGCGTTGATTTACTAGTATTAGAAATTGGCATACGAGAGTTATTGTTTCTCATTAACTGACTGTTAACTGCATCCATTAAATCTCCTGCCTTTTTCTCATAAAATTTTTGTCGAGCTACATATCGTTGCTTTGGTAATTTTGCCAAAGCTAAGTCCCCACGACAGACTGTTCCGTTGTATCGACCACCCTCTCTCACGAAAGAGGTTGAAGCCATTTCAGGAACTTCCGTAGGAAGAATAAATTTCCATCCAGTTTGCGTTTTTTTACCTACGTTAGCTATATCATCTTGTCCACGCATAGCCACTCGAATCCAACGTAGTACCATTCCCTGTTCTTCAAATCTTTTTTGAACAGCATCAGGTATTTCTAATGCATTTGGTTCTGTAAATGTATATTCTTCTTCTCTAGTTTCCATTTCCCTAGTTTCTTCAGTACGTGATTTTACTCGTGTTGTTGTTGTATTATTTGTTTTAGTCATATTAATCTCCACGTTATATTACATTTGTATACTCACCGTCAGCTTGTGCAGCTTTCAGTTTTTCTTGAGCATACTTCTCAAGAGGTATACCCCATTTTTCAGCAAGCTTAACATCGTTTTGTGAAAGCTTAACTTTCTTTTTAGAGTTAGGAGAAGTACGTGAGCTTTTCCCAACCACTTGAGCAGGTTGTGACGTGTTTCCTGCAGCACGTTCATTTGGAACTTTTCCATTCGTTTTAAACTTATGTGGAAAGTTTTCTTGCATTCTTCTATCAATTTCTTCATAAAATTCATCATCAGTAGTGCTATATCCTTCAGCTTTTAATTCTGCATCAACAGCTAATGCTGCTGCTGTCATTACTCTGTCAGGACCAAACCAAGTATTTTTTGCTGCCCAATCTTGTGCTTTAGGGTCAGGTTGTGGTATTGGTCTTTGTACTGGTTGAGTTGGTTGAACTGGAGGAGCACCTGATATATCTTTCTTCGTGCTTCCTAAAGTTTTCAAATCAACCTGTGCTTCGTTTAACATCTCTTGAGCTTTCAAAATTTTATCTTTATCTTGTTGCTCATATGCATCTTTATAAGCTGTTCTAGCTAATTCTATTTTATCTTTTAATTGTTTTTCTGTAGCTTCTAAATTTAATTTACTAACTTCTGAAAAACTTTTTTCTTTATCTTGTAAATTCTTTTGTAATTGTTCCGTCTTTTGTATTAACTGTTGAATTTGCTCATCACGTTCTTTTCTTTGTCTAATTAATTGTTTAATTCTTTTTTGAGCTCCATCAGTTTTAATACCTTCAAGTTCTTTTGGTTCTTCTTTTTTTAACTCAACGTCTGAAGGTGGTTCTACATTTTCAGGTTCTTTTACTTCTTCCTTTACCTCTTCTTCTTTTACCTCTTCTTCTTTATCTTTTTCTAATTCAACCTCTATCTTTTCTTCTTCTTTAGGTTGTTCTACTTCTACATTATTCCAATTCTCTTTGTCCATTTTTCCTCCGTTGTTTACGAGACAAACGATTTTACGTTTATATTAATTATACTATATAATATATCTATTATACAAATTTATGATGAAAATTTTGTTAAATTAAAAGTAGGGTCTAAATGTGTAGGGTCCTCTACTTTCATCATAACTTGGTCATCAAATAAAATAAGTAATCTTACTCCTTTATAAAATAACTTTGTACCAGTATGTTTACCATAACATATGTAATCTCCTACCTGACACCAAGGTCCTTTAGGAAATTTGTCGGTATCTTGATATGCTAAGTCTCCTACACCTAATACTTTACCAACTGTTGTTAAATAAGCTATATCATCTTTTGTTGAGTCAGGTAGTAATATTCCACCTTTAGTTTGAGTTTTAATTGAAATTGGTCGTACTAAAATATGAAACCCTGGTAACTCTGGTAATACTTCTGGGTCAGCTTGAACTTTTTCATCTGTAATCCAATCATTATTTTTTATAGCTCCACCTAATGTTGTTTGCTGCATTTATTCGTCATCCTCCTGATATGTTCTTTTTTTAACTATACTTTTTAAATTTTGTCTGCACCATTCAATTCCTTGAATAGAACCTACTACTTGTCTGTAATGAGGAAAATCTTCTGCTCCTCCTGAACCTAATGTATCTCTTAATCTATTTTGTTCTTTTACAAACTCTTGTATTACTTCATCCCAAATATTCATTACTGTTTATTTGTTTTTGTGGTCTTAACTGGATTTGGATATTTCCAAGTATTTTCATCATACTCGTTAAGTACAGAACTATGTTGACGTAAACCAACAGAACCTTCTGTAATATCTTTTTCACTCCAGTCACCATAAGAAGTACCGTAGTTTCGTACGTTTCTTATTTTATCACTTAGTGCCATCTTTACCTCCTTTAATTATTTGTTTATCTAACTTCATAGCATCTGTCATTAATTTAGCAGAAGCTATTTCTCTTTTTGTTTTATCTTTTTCTTCATCTCTAACTAATTCATTTAATAATCGTAGAGCATTTTGTCCTTCACTAGCTTTTACTCTAGATTCTTCTATAGCTAATTTTGTTAACATCTCTAAAGATTTAATTTGTTCTTTACTAATTCTATCAGCTTGAGCTTTTTCACCTTTCATAGTATTACTAACTTTTTTAGAAGCAGCATCTACTAATAGTTCATTTTCTTTTAAGTCTAGTTCTTTTGTTTCTAAAGCCATCTTTGCATTTTGTACTGCAGCATCTACTTTAAGTTTTTCTTTTTCTAATTCTACTTTAGCTTGTTCTAGAGCAACCATTTGTTGTTCTGGAGACTGTACCATACCCATAGCTTTATTAGCATTTAAAATTTGTTGAGCTGCATTAGCCATTACTATTTCTCCAACATTAGGAACTTGTTGTTGTTGCTCTGGAGTTAATTGTTCTAAGCCAACTTTTGTCATACCACTAATTTGTTCTTGATATAATAATATAGAGTGTTCTTGTATATTAGCTTGTAATACAGGAACTATTCTAGCCATAATAGGATTAGCTCCATTTCTAGGGTCCTGTAAATAAGCTGTCTTTACTTTAATATGTGCATCATGGTTTTGTCCAGGAAATGCTTTTACTGGAATACCTTTAGTAGCAGCTATAATATCTGAGATAGGGTCTAATGGTTGAGACTCTGGTTTCTGAGGTAATATGTTTTCTAAGTTAGGCATATTAGCTGAATGTAATATAGTTCTATTTAACTCTTGAATATTAAACATACCTGGAGGTGACTGTTGTGCCATTTGTAATGCCATATTAGCTAACATCATTCTATGTGCATTACTTGGAATATTAGGGTCACTTACAGGTATTACATCTATCTTACCATCAAAATCACTTTTAAAAACTGACCTATCTTCATTAGGAACTTCATATGGATATTCACTAGGTAAATATTCATAGTCAATTCTTGCTAAAATTTTAAATTCATCTCTTTGTGATTTGTGAATACGTTTATGTATAGCTGTAAAAAATTTAGATGAAGCTTCTAATAAAGCCATAGTAGTTCCTACAGGTCCATAAGAAGCAGCATCGGAGACAATTTGTTCTGTGCTATCAGCAAACTTTTGTCCTGCTTGAGCTACGAAATTGAGCATCTGGTATAGAGTTGAGGAGGGTTCTTTATATGGAAGAGGTATGATAGCTTTTGAGAGGTCTACACCAGTTGCTTCAATTTCCTTAAATTCACCAGGAGCTATTGGTTCATTATCTCCAACCAATCTAACTCCTTTAGCTTTAAACCCTCCAGGAAGGTTCGCAAACTGTCCTGCATCTACAAGAGACCTCATAGCTGCAGTAGCAGTCATAGTTAGGTTACCTAGAAAATGCATTAAACCTAAACCGTAAAATCCAAAACCAGGAACAAATCTGTAATGTACAAAATGATTTCTTTTTTCTTTTGTTTTACTTTCAGGAGAATAGTTTCTTCTAATACTTAATACAACTCCTGATTCTTGTTCTACTGTTACAATGTACGGTAATGGTTCATCTTCATCTTCTATTGTTAAAAATGTATGTTGTTCTAATAATACATGTTGTGGGTCATTATCATAGGATGGATTTAATCCTAAGATTGTATCCATCTTTTCTGTTAAACTACTTAATGTAGGATTAGAAGGCATCGGTAGTTGAGCATCTACATACACACCTGAAGCAATATCTTTTTGTATGTCTACAGGATTTTTATAAATTACATGAGTATATCTTTCTGCATTTCTTAAATTACTTGCAAAGTAAGATATATAAAATTGGTCTATTGGTATAAATTCTGATACAGGTCTTTTTAATGTTTCATCATAATATATTTTTTTAATAGCAGAACCTATTAATGGTAAATGAAAAAGCATTCTTTCAAACTCATCAAAGTATTCTGGCATTTGTTCTGTAAGCTGATAGTTCATAAATCCTTGAACTCTGTTAGCTTGTTTTTCTTTATCAGGAGTTACCTTACCAAGTATTTGAGATTTTACAGGACCTGCAGGAGGAAATAATTCTTGTGATGCTTTAGATTGAAATTTAACTGCTGATTCAATTAATAAAGGATGAACTGCAGTACAAGCACCTTCAAAAGGTTCTACAGCATCTTGTATTTTTAAACCAAGTAAATCAAATCCTCTTTCAAACATAGATTCCCAATCAGCTCTTGATTCTTTATCTGCTTGAAACTTATCTCTTACTTCTGCTGAAATATCAGCTAGAGTATCATCATCTAAACTTTCTACCATATTACCATAGAACTCTGCCATTTCTGGTTCAGCTTGCATTTCAACTTCTACACTTTCAAAGTCTACAGTTAAACCACCATCAGGTTCTATTTCAAAACTAACTTGACTATCCTTATTTTGAGGAAGTTCAATTACATTTGTTTTTTCTTTTTCAGATTCAAAAGGATTTTTTTCTATTGCCATTATATTGTCCTTTGTGTGTTATAATTTTTATTATAGTTTCTCATTACAGTTCCACCTTTTCTTCTAGGTATTAGATTTCCCTGTTTATCTTTTATGTTAAGCTCAGCATCTCCCATTTTTGTAGGAGTTAATCCAAATACATATGGAGACCTTCGAATTGATTTTCCTAATAGATTAACTATTCGTTGAGCTAATACAGGATTTTTTTGTTGTATTTCTTCTACATCTTCTACTTCTACTTCTAAACCTTCAGGTTCTGGAATACGTTTTGCTTCTCCTTCAATAGTTTGAGTATTGGATAATTTCGGTTCTTCAATAGTTTTAGTATCAGATAATTTAGGTCCTTCAATAGCTTTAGGTTTTTGTTCTACATTATTTTTCTCTAATTCTGCTGTTCCAGACACAAGTTTTTTAAGGTCAGCTTCATCCATTTCTTTGTTTGCTATTTGTTTTACATTCTTCTCTAATTTTTTTGTATTAAGTGATGGAGTCAGGTCATTAATTATATCTGTTCCTACTTGCATTGTTCCTTTATTTTGTCGTTGACTAAAACTATTTAATTCATTATTTGATGCATGTACTCCTGGAGGTCTAAATCTATTTTCTAATTTAAAGTACTCTTGAAATAATGGTTCATCTAGTTGAGAAGATGTTAAGTTAAAATCGTCTTTTAAAACTTTTGGTCCTAATACAGCATCAGATTGTTCTGAGCTTGGAAATTGTTTTAAATAATCTACTTGTTGTCTATTTAAATTATATTTTTTCATAATTTTATTTTCTAAACTTCGTGCTTTTTCAGAGTTAATATATTCTTCAACTTTATTTAATCTATACTTATTTTTATCATTAACTAATACTTCTTGATTAGGTAGTGATTTAACTTTATTATAATCTTCTAAATAATTTTTTTTAATCTTATTAAAATTATCTAATAGTTTTGGTTTGTCTGGTTCAATATATTTATATTGATAATCTTCAGCATAATTTATAAGACTATTAAAAGGTAAATTATATTCTTCAATAATATCATATAGTTTCATTCTTTGTTTTTCTATATCAATAACTTCTTGAATTTCTCTACTAGCATTACCTTCAGCTTCAAATAACGCATTAAAATTTTCAGGGGCAAATAACGAATCAAACTCTCCAAGATATTCTTCTGCAACTTCAGGGTCCAAATAATATTTATAAGTTTTACCCTTTCCTTCTGATGAAACTCTTCTGTTAGACTCTCTTCTGTAGTATTCATTTTCTAAAAATAATAAAATTTTATTTTGTCTAGGAGTTACTTTTAATTTAGATAATTGTTCCATAACATTTTTTGTTAAATCTAATTTTTGATTTATAG
>VTLG01011082.1_pt1 | contig 38576 bp, 46 predicted proteins | sample 4694571 | NCBI WGS metagenome assembly VTLG01 (sample SAMN12604809, study PRJNA352737) | marine metagenome | biome: ENVO:00000447; feature: ENVO:00000209|ENVO:00000569|ENVO:01000036; material: ENVO:00002151; isolation source: viral sequences binned using virsorter ... | reverse complement strand
AGGAGCTAAGTGCCCAGCTTATCGAGGTCATCACTCGCAGCGTCGAGCAGGGCAGCAACACCTCCGGGTCTGCGGTTCGGGCCAATATGGGTGGGACGGTGCGACGCGACCCCTCGACGGGCTACCTGACCCGAGAGCCTGATGCTGGTGACTACCTACGGCAAGTGGCAGAACTCTCGCCGGGAGAGCAGGTGATGTCTCGATTTGGTGGCGACATGGAATCAATGAGTGAGTGGTATTCGCAGCAAAAGAAGAAGCCCCGTGATTGGGGAGAGGCCCTTAAAATATTGTCGGCAGGAGGTAAGTAATGGTTTCGCCGTATGCACCGCATGCTCCGTATCCATCAGGAGGTGCCAGGGGGAAAGAGGTTGGCGACTTCCACCCTATAGACGCGATTTCTATGGGCTGGGAGAATTTCTCTAATTGGGCGACAAATGCCCCCCCAAAGAATGTGACAAGGGCGCAGCGGTGGATAAACGAAGCCCCTAGCGAGGAGGAGCGTGCCAGAAGGGTCGGCCACGCACCGACAGTGTTCAGCAAGGAGGACATTGCTGCAACGGACCCATCCGTTTGGGCCAGTGCATCATCATCCCCGCTGCCGGGGGAGGGCACTGCCGAAGGGATGTCCATGATGCCCGAAGGCGATGTGCAGGAGATCCTGAAGTCCCCAGCCCCAACTAGACCAACCGACCCATCTGCGGGTGCCCCTCCTGAGATGGCACCTCCCGAATCCCCAGAAATGGCGAGTATAAGGGGGAAGCTGGGGACTCTCCAGCAGGAGATTGCTCGACAGGCTGGCAGACAAGCTGATGAGTACAAGCGAGTAGAGGATGAGTACAAGAAAGAACGCGACAGAATCCAAGAGCAGACACAGGTTGATAATGCTCGCAGGAAAATGCAGCTTGCCGAGGGGTCGCTTAACACTGCGGTCGAAAAACTAAGTACCTGGGAGATAAACCCCACCAGGGCCTTCCCCAATGCGTTCTCTAAGGTTGCGGCTGTCCTTGGGGTGTCCATGGGTGCCTATGCTCAGGGGCTGTCTGGCGGCAAACTTCCGAATACCGCACTGCAAATCGTTAACTCTGCCATTGACCGAGATATAGAAGCCCAGAAAGCGGAGTTCCAGAAGCTGAAGGGCATGGTTGACGAGAAGCGGAACGTCTACGGGATGGCCATGCGGATGCTTGGGGATGAACGGCAAGCAGATGAACTCGCTCGGTCGGCGGCTTACAGGGCATTCAATGCGGGTGTCACCTCGATGAGCAAGCAGTTTGGCCTAACTAATCAGCAGAACGCTCAGGCACTTCAGGCACTCGGCCTAGAGGAGAGGGAAAACTTCCACAGGGCACAGTTGACGAGAAGGGCTGGCGAGGGTAGCGGGGAACTTAGTGATAAAATGAGGAAGGAGTTTGGAGATCTTCAGGCACTCAGGAACCAGATAACCAGCTTCCGGGAACTCCACGGGAAACGTAGCCCACTGGATGTTATTGGCCAACACATGGGCCTCTTTATGGCTACGGATGGTGTCCAGATAGAGCAGAAGCGTGGCTTAATCGCTCGGCAGTTGTTGATGTACACCGACAGCGGCAGAATCTCTGACCATGATTACACTATTATGATGAAGATGGTCCCCGGGGTTTGGCAGAGTGTGGCATCAGGCGAGAAGATGCTGGATGGGCTCTCCCAGATGCTTGATGAAGTTGAGAGTGCTAGGTGGCAATCATTGTCTGATAGTCAAAAGTCGACGATTATCCTGAACAAGGCAGCCAGTGTGTCTCAGGGCGCTGGCCTTAGTCAGAGCCACTTATCCCAAGGGGGAGGTGGCGGCTGGTATGAAGGGGACGGGGAAAAGAATACAGCCCTTTACTGGAGAACCGAACGAGCAAAGGCGAAGGCAGCGAAAGCAGCAGAGGAAGCGAAGGGCTAACATGCCAAGGCTTTATAACTTTCAAACAAACTCCTACGAGGACATCCCTGAGCAACTTGTCAGGGAGAAGGTCTTATCGAAGAACTACGCGTTCACTGACACCGAGGATGTGCCGGTCATTGCCCCTGACGGGAGTCGTCACTTCATCCCCGGCGCAAGAGTGATGGAGGCATTTCGTCACGGAGGCCAGTATGGGAGTGCTGAAGACCTCGCCAGACTAGACCGAAAGGACAAATACGGGGACGGTTGGGAGAACTACCTCGGGGCTGCTGTCACGGGTGCTGCCCGGGGTGCGACCCTCGGCATGTCCGACGTTGCCCTGCGTGAGATCCTTGGCAGAGAACGGATGAAGACATGGCGGGAGGAACTGTCTGGCACAAGCACTGCTGCTGAAATCGCTGGAGCTATCCTACCAACGGTTTTCACTGGTGGCGCTGGTGGTGCTGCTACCGGGGCAAGGGCACTTAAGGCGGGGGATGCTCTCCTTGCTTCCCGTGGTGCTTTTAAGGCGGGGGTGTATGCAGAGAAAGCACTGGCAAATAGCGCAGTCCTATCCAGGGCCGCTGATAAGGGTTTAGCCCTCAAGATTGTTAGTTCATCCTTCCCGAAAGCTGTAGGGGGTGCCCTTGAGGGTGCTGCCTTCGGTGCAGGGACAAGCCTTACTGAAGCCATGCTTGGCGACCCTGATGAGGCCAGTGAGATGTTCCTGGCTAACATCGGCTACAGTGCCCTCTTTGGGGGACTGGCTAATGCGGGAATCCACGCAACGATGATGGGTGGTGTTGGGGCAACCCGGAAGATGAGTGATGGGTTCGCGTCCATCTACGAGAAGGCGACGAACAGCCGGTTATCGATCGCTGGGCAGAAGAAGCTGGCAGACCTTAGTGGTGGTCTCCTGGGGATGGAGAGCGAAACACTCCAGAAACAGGCCGGTCTATGGGCAGACCCAAAAAGAGCTCGGGCAGAGGCGCTGGCTAAAGAAGCGACGTTCAAGCAATCACAGGACGACATTGTTGAAAACCTGAATGGCCTCCTTGATGACATGGAGCAGGTTTCTATCCATTCCCGTGGTGAGCCCAAGCGAAAAGCCATGAGGGGGCAGATCTTCGACCCACCGAAAAAGGATGCTGACGCATTCTTGGAGGCCCACGGGACACAGGGGCAAGAGTTCGGGGAAGCTCACAGGGCTGCTTTATCGACTGTTGCGATGAACCAAGCAGAAGTCGTCCTTAATGGGGCTAGTGACGCGATAAACGTGCTGAAGGGTTCGACGGGTGGCTACTCTTGGGGCGGAGAAGTCGGAAAGTTAAGCAATAAAGCCCAAGAGTTGCTGTCGTTCCTTGGTGACAGCAGTTCTCCCGTTAAGGCCAAGAGTGTCTACTCGGTGACGGAGATGATGTTCCCCGAAGCTCCCGTCCTCGGCCTTCGTGAGCTAAAGGATGTAATCAAAAGTGGGCAAGAGACATTTCTTATTCTCGATGACTACAAGAAGTGGCTGGGTCAGTGGGCATTTGGCAAGAATGGCCGCACCCAGATGGACTGGAACACTCAGGAGGCTCTAGGGAAAGCGTGGAAGCAGATTCATAGCCTCCTTGAAGATACAAACCTCTGGGGTCGTGCAGCAGAAACCCAGAGAGTCATGAATCCCAGGTTCTCTCGGTTCATCAGTGCGTTGCAGGACTTCAGGAAGGACTTCGGGGATAGGGTCAGTAAAGGCAAGGGCAAGTGGCAGGACGAGTGGGTGAACACGAAGAAGGTTGGGCAATTCCTCAAGAACCTGGAGGGTCGTGGGGACAACACCATGGAGGCAAGCTGGGGGATTGAGACAGAGAAGCGGTTCAAGGAGTTCTTTACTGCGGCTGAAGACTTCGCTGACACTGCCCAGAGCGTCTACTCCTTCGAGGGCAAAGCGGCAGCAGCTACAAGTAGCGCCAAGTCGAGGCTTTCGGGCACTCGCTCGTCGGTGGATAACCTTATTAGCGACATGCGAGAAACCCGGTTTATCAACGAGGCTGCTGGCGGCAGTGGGTTCCACCCTAGATATGCAGCGGCAATGTATCGACGCTTCGGTTATGGCGTCTTTGGCGGGGTCACTCTCGGTCCTGTTGGTGCTGCGGCAGGGTTCCTGCTCGGTGGGCTGGCAGATGGGGCCAGTACAGCCCGTAAGTTAGCCATGATGGAGAACGCTATCGGCAGGGGCAGAGCAGCCCTAAACACCTCGCTTGATGGGGTTATTGACCGAATGGCTAAGGGTGGCCCCAGCGGTAGCATCCCGTTACGCCCCAGCAGGACCAAGCTGTTCCTCGGCCCATTGGCTGACCAATTTGGGGAGGGCAAGGAGAAGGAGAGGCAAAAGCAGAGCAAGCTGGACAACTACACCAGCGCCAAGAAGAGAGCCATGCAGATGGCCGACCCAGAGGTGCTTACGGGCTCAATCAACAAGGTCATAGAGCCGATTGAACACGATATGCCCATGCTTTCCGGGGCATTCAAGGCCAAGCTGGGGGCCGGGATGGGTCACGCAGTTGAGGGGTTCAATAAAGACAACCGAACGATTGAAGACCAGATAATGGGGGTTCCAGAGAGACAACCCACAGACAGGGAGATGGCGCAGACAGAGATCCGGTTAGCGGTGCTGGAAGACCCCATCGGGGAGTGTATGGGCAATCTGGAGGCAGGGACGCTGACCACTACCCATGTGGACATGCTTGAGAAGTGCTACCCTAGCATCTATCAGAACATGGTCGCCGGACTCATGGACAGGATGTCCGTACTTACTGAAGAGGGCAACAGAAGGGTCCATCACTCCTATCGGACGCAGTTGAGCATCATGTTTAAGCGTCCATTTGACTCCTCGTTCAAGACCGAGAACATCAGCATCTTGCAGGGTTCTTATGGCGAAGATGAGGCCAAGGGTGCTAAAGTAAAATCATCGCCATTAATCGCTCATCCGGGCATTGAGCCCACGAAGTTTGAAAGAATAGCAGCAGTCACATAGGGAAAGGGATTAAAATGAAGACCTTTGAGGAAGTAACCACTCAGGCGAGTACAGCAGACATCGACCACGCATGGGATAATGCCAATAATGCGGGTGTAGCATGGTATGTTAATGCCTCGGCTCAGGGAGGTGTTGCGAAACTCTGCATCCTCCATGATGACGGGACGGTAGGGGTGGCGCAAGCCGACAGTATTGCGGCGGGTTCCCCAACTGTAATCAACTACATGTACCCCATCTCTAAGGCTATCTTCCGGTGGACTCCCAACGGAACGACACCCAGCACTCTGATTTCTCGACTAACCCCCTCACCAGCGAGGTAAGACATGCCTGTAATCACCCATGGCGGCGGCGGCACCCCTGCGTTATTCGTCAGGTCGAATGACCCGATAAAGAAAATACCAGAAGTTAATTTCGACAGCGGGCAAGACCTGACGGTTGCTGAGTGGCTGGAGGCGGCGTTCTACCCCTTTATCCCCGCTGCTCTGGCGTTCGACGCGGTGCCTGTCCAGGAGTTTGGCCTAACTACTAACACTAAGACGCTTGAGGGCAACCTTACGGTCTGGGATGAGGACACGTTTACCCCTAGTTCCTTTATTCTCAGGAAGAACACCGTGGTTCAGGGCTCTGCCTTCGCCGACCCCACCGGGGATACGGACTGGAGCAGGACTCTCGACGTTCAACCCGATTCCGTAAATGGCAGAACTGCCAGCTACACGATTGAGGTTCGCGTAGGGAATAACACCAACGCTGATTTCACGCTATCAACCCCTCGGACAGTGACCTTTGCAGCACCGACTTTCCATGCGCTGGGGTCGGCAACTCTTACGCCAGCCCAGATACAAGACCCCGCGAACAGCGATAAGCATGTTGTCAACACACGGACGAGCAGTCACACCTACACATCCCCGTCAGGCAAGTTCCCGCACATCGCAATCCCTAGCGACCTTGGCTCATCTGGTGGCCCCTTGGTCAGCATTAAGGATAGTAATGGGTTCGAGTATTTAAACAGCAACAACCCGGCTGTCAGCTATGTTGACTCCAATCAAAACCTAACATCCGCAGCGACAACGCAACCATTCACTCTCCAGAACGGACAGACCGTCAATTACTATGTGTACAGATGGAATGTTTCGATGGGGACAAACGATAGCTTCTACCTCTCATTCTCGTAAGGAATCACAATGGCATGGACCCCCGGAAGTATTGAAGTTGGGCAGAGTTTCCAAAACCTCATAGCGAAACCCTTGGACGGGAAGACCGTTGTCCCTCTTCCGGCAGACCTCGCGAGCATCACTGCGCCTTTTAAGGGCCTGGTTGTTCATGTCGCAGACAATGACGCGAAGACGTATGTCTGCATCGATGAAGATGTTTCAGGCAGTGTACCTGGTGGCGTACCCGACCCAGCTGTCTGGAAAGAACTTGGGGCCGGTAGTGCTGCTACGACAGTGACCCTCGAAGACGAGTCCTCTGCCCCTACAGGCGCGGCGGATAAGGTCATCATCTACAGCGCAGACGAGACCTCTGCTGAGAGTATGCCAGACCACCTGTACCTGTTCAACGAAGACGCTGGTGTGGACGATGCCATCGACTCTGGGCGGGATGGGACGGGGAACACAGGCCTTAAGGCAAGCACCAGTGGCGCGAACTACACGGGTGGGGAGTACATTGGAGGCTATGGTAACTCAGCCATCTTTGCGCCTGGTAACACCCCAAGTGTCCGAGTAGGGGGTACTGCTGCACCATACTGGATGTCGGGCAACTCTACGGATGTGTTCCTTCAGGGGCAGGGTGCAACAGCGAGGGGTGACTTTGAGATTCAGTTCCTGTTCTCCATCGCTAACGGTAGTCTTGACCGGACACATACGCTCCTTAGCGCTGACCCCTCTAATCACCAGACGGACGTAGAGGGTTTCTATAGCATCCTGCTCGTTGCGTCGTCTTCGTCCGGTGGTTCGAGTGTGGTCTTCGAGTATTACGACGACACCACGGACAAGCTGGAGACGGTCGAGTGGACGATACCGGGGTCACTGGTTACGGAATCCACCGGGCGCCACCACCTCGCAATTTCATTCTTCGAGGATGACAGGGGGGTAGACACAGCCAACATCAATCCATCGGTCGGGAAATTCCGATGCTACCTCGACGGGGTGGTGCTGGAAGATAAGAACGCTGCGGGTGCGCTGTCTGTCAGCGGTCAGTTTGAAAAGCTGGGTAAGGCTTCAAGCTCTCCGTATACGCTGCACCCTCTTTATCTCGGGCAGTACCTCAATGGTCTGGCGGCTTCGGGTGGTGCGCAGAACCTCTATCGTCTCGATGGGAACATGAATGACGCAGTGGGGAGCGGGGGAGGTGCTCTTGTGGGGACCCCATACGACACTGGGTCGCAATGGATCTCAGGGATTACAGGGGGGCATGGGAGTCATCTTAGGACAAGCAACTCAACATCGTGGGGCAGCGCACCAACCAACTACGCAACAATCCCAGACCCGGAATTCGGGACGGGGGCTTTCTGTATCGAGTTTTGGCACTGCCCCTCAGCGACTCCGCTTGCATGGGGCGGGATTATTGGAACAGAGAACAGCGGCAGTGACCAATTCAGAATCCAGGCTGACTATATCAGTGGCTCGAACTATGTCCTTGCTATTAGCGTTGGCACAAGCGCTACCATCTCATCTTCTTATAATTACAAGTCATCGGCTCTGAATGTTTTGAAGCACTATGCGCTTACTCGAACGGCGGATTCAGGAGGCAATCAAACGTGGTCACTTTATGTCGATGGAACGAGGGTTTGTACTGATTCTAGGGCGACGATCAATAGCGATACTAACGGCAACAACTTTCGCATCGGAGCGAGTCACCAAAACACTCACACGGGCCTTATCTTTGATGGCTTAAAAATCACAAAGGGGACTACTGTTTACTCCGGGGCTTCGCTCACTGTGCCTCCTGCCTTGCCTTGGGAAGTGCCCCTCGACCCCTCCGCAAGATTCTTCGAGGGGAAAATGCACGAGTTCGCAGTCTGGAACCATCGGTGCCTGCACAACACATCGGACAAGTTTGCGCCGCCCACCACACCAACCCGTAGCACTCCGCTATCAATCGCGAGTGTCGTTGACTCAGAGAACACAAGCTCCCCGATTCTGACTACCAGTAACCTTGGGATGCTACTGCCGAAAGCGGTTGAAGGCCTGGCAGATGGGACTGCGTGGAACGATAAAGGGGTGGTAAAGATTGCGCCGTTGACTGGGGACTTGGACTCGGTGCCAGACCCTGTAGTTGATAATGTGTTGTCTCTGTCAGCCAGAACTGCACCAGCGGCAACGGCTGGGGTTGCGAAGATTTACTCGAAGACCATACCGGGCGGAGATACGTCCAATATCCTGCTGCATTTAGACGGTAGTTACAATGACGAAGGTAGCGCAAACGCGACCCTAACAACCCCGGGATCGTCAAACACTGTTCAGTTTGACGTTTCCGAAAAAAAGTTCGGGAGCCATTCTCTCTACTTCAACGCAGTGGCAACTGGCGACGATGACTCTGTGTTGATCCCCTACTCTCATGACCTTAAATTCGACTCAGATTACACAGTGGAGTTCTGGGTCAAGTTCAATGCAGATGCACACACGCAATATGAGAATTTTGTTCTTGGTGGGGTTGAGGCTTCATCCGAATTATGGACGGGCTTAAGGTTCACATATTTCGGGTCTGACTGGGTAGGCAACAACTCCTACAAGGGGTGGTGGATGGTTTGGTCAATCGACAGCGCAGGGACTGCAGAGGTAAAAGCTGCCGCCCCAGCAAACTTCAACACGACAAAGGCTGCGTACAAGAATGATTGGAATCACGTCGCAATCTGCCGAGACACAACAGACTCCAGAGTCTATATCAATGGCGAGAAGTTAGACATGGGTGCGGCATGGCCCAATGCTTGGGATACGGGATTCATTGCCGGGACAGGGACAATTAATGCTGCGGAAGAAGACCTCCTTCTTGGCCGACATCAACACTATGCCGACACCGTAGACACAGTGACTGGCGATGCCATGAACGGATGGATTGATGAGTTTCGGATTGTGAAAGGAACTGCGCTTTACACGTCAGACTTCTCAACAAGAACGGCACCGTACAGCGTCAGTGCTACGGCAAAACTCTTCTGCATGGATTCACTTGGAAACGAGACCCAGCTAACGCCATGAGACACACATTACTAATTATCGCAGTTGCCCTGACAGCAGGGTGTTTCCGTAAAGCAGAGCCGCCTCCCTGTGTGTCTGAGCGGCCCGTTGAGTGCCAGCACACTGACCCAACGCAGTCGGAGTGGTGGGAGGACCAGGAGTTCGCAAAGGCAAGCGACCCGGAGTGAGGATGGAGGACTCTGCCGCTACCGCTGGCCTAGTGGCTCTCGCAATGGGCTTGATTGAGGTAGTCAAGAAGCTCGCAGGGAAGAATGGTGGCGTGGGTGACTACAGGCAGAAGACCATAGAAGATAAGATTGACCAGATTCAGGAAAGCACTGACACACTCAAGGCAGCCTTTTACGAGTTCCGAGAGGAAGCACGAATAAGGTGGGCGAAGGACGATAGTGATGGCAAATAAGCCCGGATGGAAAACAACTGAGTTCTGGCTGAGTTTTCTAGCGATATTCGTGGGGTTCCTCACATCGTCGGGGGTGGTCACTAACAACACGGCCCTTCAAGGGTTGGGGCTCGCATCCACCGCTCTGGGCGCAATGGGCTATACCGCTGGGCGCTCATGGGCCAAGGGCAAGACGGACTCTGCCCATGCAAACGCAAGCGTGATAGCAGACGCCATGTTAAAAAAAAATTCCTCAGACTAGGTGGCCCAGAGGCTAGATCCCTGCTTGCCGGGGTCAGGCTCAGTAAGGGCGCAGGTGACTCGTGGGCGGATGTTCAGCCAGAGGGTTATCTTCGATTGGACGCAGAGCTAAGGGACAACGTTCAGTTATTCGCAGAAGCCACGGCAACAGCCAAGCACATGGGGGCTGTTACCGGGCTTAAGATTACTTGGTGACTAGCTCTCTAACCAATAGGACATGGGTATCCTGCACAGCACCTCCATCTTGTGCATCGAGTGGCTATTTGGTAGGCGCGAGCCTGTTGTATAGCGTGATAGCCTTGATTTTGACCATCCAAACAGGTCGCAAGCCTCATCTCGCGTGAGTCCTTTGCGGTCTATCCACTTCACCAATGCCCGACATCCTTTGCTTGAACCTGGGGGGTTGGGTTTTCTTCCTCGTTTAGCCATCTCTATTCTTCCTTGTCTGGTTTTATGTAGCCGAGTTCCCTCAACTCACTAATTGTCTCATCGTACCCGTTGCATACGGTGGCATACCAACCCTCTTCACTCAGCCTCCGTAGCCACTCCTTCTGTGTCTCGCTTACCCGTCCTCCCTTCTTTCGCTTGAGTTCTATAGCCACCCCTCTCGCCTCCGGCCTATTGGGGGCGGGTGAGAATATGAGTATATCAGGAACCCCGGACTTTAATCCGGCTGCCCTTAACCTGGCACCTGCCACAACGTTGCGTTTGCCCTCATTGGGGACATGACACCAGAGTAGCCGCGCCCGGTTCATTACCGTGGCCACAGCGCACTGCACCTGCATCTCGGTCCATTCGTCTGGGTTGGATGATTTGGCGCGGGGGGTCTTCTTTCTTGCTGTCATCATCGCGGCAGCCTCTTCGTCCCCCTCTCCTGACAGCCTATCCCGCTCCCGCTTCTCTTCGTAGATGCCTATCGCCTTAAGTATTCTTGATTTGCGGTCCATAATAATCCATCATCTTCCTGTCCTCTCTTGTGTGTGTTGGGCGGCGGGGGGGGTGGGGTTTCGGCCCCCCCTCCTCGTCATTAGCCCTGCCTCAGCACGTTTCTCGCTATCCGAGACACTTCTCTCTGGCTCAGTGGAGGCTGGCACAGCTTACGATTTGCCTCTTGCAGCATGTCCTCCACCTGACTGCTCGTCCAAAGTTCCTCCCATACCCACCGGCTCCCCAAACTAAACAGTCCAGCATTCCTTCCACCGTCCCCTATTGATGGGTGGTCATCGATACTCTTGTGGGGCTTGGGACCATCGAATTGTTGGGCTGGGGCTCGTTGGGTTGCTGGCTCCTTGCCTTGCAGCGTGTCCCTTAGCCACTGCGGGGCTGGGGCCATTGGCCCGTTCCGGGTCCACTCGTAGCGTTTCCCCGAAACATGAGTTGACGGAGCGGCGACTATGTACCCCCCGTCTGCGCGTATGTCCACACCGGGGAAGAGGGCTGTCTTATTCCCGAATGCCGCAAGTCCCGTATGGTAGACCAGGTGCCCACCCTTCCCTGTCCTCGCGGTCAGAGTCGCTGGCCACTTCCCATGCTGCTTCTGTAGCTTCAGGAAGCTGTTGCGGCCAGCGACTCCATCAAAATCAACGACCAGCAAGCCGGACATCCAGCCTGTCGCAATCGCGATGTTCGCGTTGGGCCACTTCTCCCACCATTGGCTGATTATGGCTTTGTCATGAGTAGCTGACTTCACCCCGTCAGGCAGTAGCTGTGCATCCCACATAGGATGCTTGCCGGGGCTAGAACACTCCTCGTTGCCGCAGGTACAGCGACCCAGAGAGATGCCGTGAAGAGGGAATACGGCAAGCCCCAGATCGCTGTACTTCAGAGCCCAATCAACCATCGCGGTCATTAGTTAACCCTTGCCCGTAGCTGCTCTTTAAGGTTGTCGCCCACCCCTAGCGCCACATCAGGGACCACGGGGATTTCCCCAGCATCCACCGGGGCATCCACAACAGCCGCCTCGATGATTTCATCCAGGGAGTCAACCGCAGGGTCAACGAACAGACCGTTGCTGGCGTTGTCCTCGATTGCCCCAACATTGGCGAGTGCCGCACCCACAGGGAGGGTCTTGCACATACGCTTGATGACCACCTTCTTTGCCATCTCGCCGGGGTAATTCTTCCAAGCGGGAGAGCTTCCACCAGCACCCGCCTTTGCCTTCTCCACATCGGACCACGACATGACCTCGAAGCGGGTGTAGCCATCCTTGAAGAGAGTCACAGCATAAACGTGGGTGGGGAACCCGCGAGTGTCGCCGTAAACATGCTCGATATTGGGGGAGGAAGTCCCTCTGGATACCTGGAACGTGTCTCCCTCGCAGACAATCTCCGCATAAATATCCCGCACATCACCGGACGCCTTTGCCATCTTCAGCAGCCCACGGTAGCCAGCTTGGAGGGTGCAAATCAGCCCGTCCCGTGACTTGTAAGGGATAAGGTATGCCTCACTCATCATTGGGTTAAGAGACAGCCCTGCGTGGCACACCTGCATCAACGAGCGGTAGATGCTCATCTTGGTGCATTGCAGCAGTTTAGGGTTGTCTGCACACGCAACAGCCGCGAGTTTTACGAACTCCTCAATGCTGTGGCCAGCGGGGAGAACCTTTGAGATCTCCTGCTTCTTGTCTTCGAGGAAGACCACCATCTGCTTCACTTGTCCTGCTTGATTAGTCATTGCTAGTGTCCTTTCGGGTGAGCCGTCGGCCACCCTGTGTTGTTGTTGTGTGCTTCGCGAGCAGGTCAGGGTAAAGCATCCCTAACTCAGCTACGAGGGCCTTGTTGTTCACCTTCGTCCGGGGCTTCGTTTCCTTTGCCCTACGTTCCCATCCGGGGCCTTTCACACCCGCATGTTCCCCGATGCCTTCTCGGATAGTGTTCTGAAGGAACTCCTTCCGCATCTTGTCCACCCTCAATCGGTCATTGACGACCTGAAGCTCTGCGTCTGCGGCGATAATCTCCTCACTGGCATCCACCAGCACATCGTCCTGCTGCTGGATATGCTTAAGCATGTCCCCACAGCTTTCTGAGTCGTCTGCTGGGGGCGGGGTTTTGGTTAGGACATAGGTGTTCCAGAAATGCTCAACCTTCTCCTCGATCATCGTCCAAAGCTCAGGGTCGAAGTTGACCTGAAACACCCGTGGCCGAGTAGACCCAAAGTGTGCGATTACCCGACAATAATCAGCGTTATTAGCGTAGCAGTGCATCTGGCATTGGACATGTACCCGTGGGGGAACCTGAGAACTGGAGTCAGCCCCGTAAAACTGCTCCATGAAGTGACCATGCGACTTCACTTCACACAGAAACTCGCTGTCTTCTCCCTTACCAGTCGGCTTGGCGTGGAAGTCCGCCGTGTCCCGATAGAGAACCCCGTTCTTCTCCCATCGGACGGTGGCCGCTTTGCGATACTCCCACCCCATTATTTCAGCCCCCCAGCCCATGATGGGTTCCTCGAACCGAGTGCCACGGTCCATGTGGTCATTGGGGGTTATGCCCCTCTTGTGGACAAGTAAATTAAAGGCATCATGGCCTCCCTCGAATGCGATTCCATACACCATCGAAGACCCCACCCTCTCGGCTCTGTCTTCTTGGTGCTCACCCTGAGTAACCTCAGTCATTCCCTTGCTCTCCTTATGGTTGGATGTTACCGTCATGGAAAGTATATCGAAGGGTTTATCGTCCGTCAACAATATTCTGAAGTTAGCTAAAGAAAGGTGAAACAATGACAACCAGACGCCGGATCCTGCGGCGAATCAAAGGGCTGCTCTCGTATGACCTGTTTCTTGCGGTGTCCCTCCCCTTGGCGGTTATCTGGGGGGCCTGGCAGTATTCCGTGACCGTAGATAATAAGATCTGGGCATTCCACCCACCCATCGTAGAAGGGCCTTTGCCGAAGGGACCACTCTCCGAATACAGAAGAGCCAAACCCTCGGTTGCTATGAACTTGGCCGCCCCGGTATCATTATTACAGGCACTGGCCACATCTTCGGCGGTCTACCTCCAATACGTCGTCAATGAGGCCATGGACCTGAAGCCAGTAATAGCCGACTGGCGCTGGGAAGCTGCCGGACTGTATGATAGGATAACGAGAGAGTCGATGGTAATTTAAACTCAGCATCTGTCCCCCGGCAGAAACCATCGGCTCTCCATTAAAAATGACTGTCAAGCTAACAAAAAACTTCTACGCCTACGAAATGCTCTGCCCCTGCGGGTGTGGCGAGGGGGCCATGGACCCGTATCACATGGCGAAGCTCCAGAAGCTCAGGGATGCCGTTGGTGAGGCTTTGGTTGTGACCAGCGCCATTCGTTGTGAGCAGTACAACAAGGGCCTTGACGGGGCTGCTAGGCACTCCTGGCACATCCCCCGTGACGGTGTGTGCTATGCTTGCGACATCACGTTTGCCAAAGGGACAAAAACCAACCAGCGTATACTATACCTAGCGGTCATGGCGGAACAGCAGCACTTCAAGGGGATGGGCCTCTACCCCCGGAGAATCCATGTGGATAACAGACCGGGGAAGAGAGCCCGCTGGATAGACAGGAGTTGGAACTGGAACGACTACTAGGTCGCCACCCTCCGGTTCTGAGTTGTTCTGATTGAACAAGGAAACACTATCCCGCTCCCCATTCTCTTCTTGATCATCCCGGTCTTCACCAAACGGTCAGACAGGGTTCTGGCTGTCATGTTAGGGGACCGACCCACTGTTGGAGCCCACTCCTGAAACTCAGCCATGAGTTCTGCCAGAGGGGTCGTACCCACTCCCACATCAATGCAGCTATCAACGAAGTCAATGACAGCACAGGAGCTTTTCTTCCAGTCCTGAACAGTCTCGCTGTGTGACGCAACGGTCGGGTACTCCCCTCGACGAATCAGCCGGGATGCCCCCACTAGAGCCCACATGATAATAGCCCCACGCTCCTCCATAAGAGGCCCCATTATCTCCGTCTTTGTCTTTCGGTCAGGGTCGTCCTCGAAGTTGCGCCCGAACTTCATCGTGATGAACCGGCGAAAGAACCCGTGGGAAGTGTCGCTCGTGCGTGGGATCTCATTGGCGCTGAACACATGACCAGCGGAGGGCCTGATGAAATGAGGGGCCTGGTATGGCAACCGAGCCTCTAATCGGTCCCCCGCGATAACTGCCTTGAAAATATCGGCAGACTCCATTGCGGAAGTCTCAGGTAACTCGCTGACGATGTTGATTCGGGCGTCCTTCAGCCCTGCTATCGAGTAGTCCCTGTCCCAACGACGCGGGGAGATGAAGGTTGCGGTCCCCTCTGGGAACATCAGCTCCGCGATAAACTCACACAGGAGGGACTTCCCGTTGCTGCCGTAGCCCAGTAGCAGGAGGCACCGCTGGTACTCCGTAGACAGGCCAGCTATTGCAGCCCCACAGAACTCCTGAAGCACGTTGATCTTCGCGTCCCTGTCTTCGTCCCCCGCCCAAACCGAGCGCAGGAACTCCAGCCATTTCAGTGGTGGATCTTCGTTCTCGTCAGCACCAACGTCGATGTCGTATCCCACGGTGGCCCGGTTGTCAGGGTCATGGGGGGTCACTTCCACCCCACAAGCAGACACGGTGAGGAACCCGTTGGCGCAAGGGATGCCGGGACGAGGGGATGCAAAGAAGTCAGACCCAAGGATACCATGCAATCGGTGAGTTGATTTGGCTATGTTTACGGATTTCTGGTAGCCGATACGGACTCGCTTGGGCTTGTTTTCGCTGGTGTAGGTGCCGTCGTACAACTGAACAAGGGTCACTATGTCATCAACTTCCAGCCGGGACCATGTGCCTGTCTTCATCGAGTACACCCACAAGAACCCGTCAGCGGAGAGCAACTTGGTGTTAGAGATGCCCAGACGCTCGGTGGATTGTGCAAGAACCCGCGTCAGGTGTCGGGCTATCGTAGTCTCGGAGTCGAAGTCCACCGGGTCGTCATTTATCCGCTCCCTCATGTCCTCGATCAGCTCAGGGTTATCCACTATCATCCGCGTCCCTCCATTGTGTGTGGCCCCTGCTCACTGAGCAGTTGGCTGGTTGCTATATTCCCACACTGGAAACATATAGGAAGTCAGGCCAGGAGTCCAGTAAAACATTAGGCCCCGGCTAACCGCCAAGCGTAACGTACAATTGACCGAAAAAGATACCCGCAAGAAGAGCAATGGCAGCAAAGGTAGCCATCCCCCCGATAAGCACTCTGCGCCAGCCAGGGCCGACCACTAGGTCAACCACCGGGCTCACGATAAACAGCCAAACAAACATCCAGACTACAGTGATACCGACTAAAACAACAACTCCCTCGTCACTAATCACGCTACCCTCCCCGATAAAATGTTAATTACCCACGAATTAAAGGCCCCCGTCGGTGAGGGCGTACCAAACTGTGCTGAAAAAACGGCGAACAAAGCCACCGTCAGGGATTTTCTCCCTCTTTTTACGTTTATTCATTATTAGTACCCGCTTTGGGTGCTGATTTATCTGGCTCAGGGCCAGTAATAGCCCCGGCGATTGCCTCAAGTGCATCTGCTATCCTTTCCAGTGTCGTTTTAGGTCCAGCGGGTCTGGGCGGAGGGTCCGGCAAGTCCAGGACAGGGAGATGCCCATGACGCCCGTAAAGCACCTCCACCATCGTTTCAGGCGGAAAGGAATAGCCCGGGCGGATGTCCTTCTCCTCCATCAATCCCACCTGTTTTTTTGAGTTCTTTCCACCCATTTAGCTATCCTGCGATTCCTCCACCTACTGTACGCACGATCAAACCACGGTATCGCAAAGTACGAAACCACACACCCACAGACGCAGACTGCAAGTGCCTCAAGCACATGGTCCTCAAGCATTAACCGCCCCCGCTCCAGCCTGTAGACCGCGCCACCTAGTAGACCCCATGGCAATAGGAGCTCCCGTGGGAACCTCTCTAAATCGCGAATCCAAGATGTGGTCAACCATCTCCCGGACCCGCTCGAAGTGGGGCGCATCCCCCAGCGGACCCATCACCTCCCGCATTGCGGAAAGCCCTCGACCACAGGTGCAGTTGACATGATTCGCCCACTCCAGAGGGAAGCAGTTAAACGAGCCTAGGAGCGCACCCCTGCCGTCCCCACGAGCCCACATATGAATAGTTATCACCCGCGAGCCAGGCACCCCCTCCATCAACACCGAGTACCTAAACCCCTCGTGGGCGCTACTCAGCTTGTCATGCGTCTTTTTCTGCATCACCATCTCCCTGTATTGCGTCCAGTAACCGACCAATAATCTCACCGGGGTCACGCTTGGTGTCTCCGGGGTATTTCTTGTCCACATCCTCGACGGCGGCGCAGAACGCATCATAGTCACCCTTGCGCGAGGCGTCCTTCTCCTCCTCCTCAGTCTTGCGCCTGTCTATCCAACTCAGAGAGCCACTGCTCTTCGGTAGTGATGCGGTCATTGGTTGCCTCCTACGACCGCTCTCATGTCGAGTTGAGCGATCTTGAGGAAGTCCCCAAGCCCACTAAGAGCAGCCCCGTTCAGGGTCGTCATAGGATGGCCAAGACTATTGAGCCCGTGACTAAAGAGGTGACCATGCACCACGGCAACAGCGAACGGGGTAAGGATACCCAGCAAAGCCTTGAGGAGTACGATGGGGGCGTCATCTTCGTAGTCCATGCCGCAACCCACGCAGTGAAGGGGCATCGACGAATCGGTCCCTCCAAGGTTAAGTAATTCTTCTCGCATCTCTTCGATGGTCATTGGTTGCCTCCTTCCAGTGCATTCTTGAGCGCAATGTTCTCCTGAGTCAGTTCACCGATTCGCTTATTCTTTGCCCGGAGCAGCTTATGGAGCCTGATGCTTGTCTTCTCCATCGTGTCGCACCGCACCTCAAGGTCTTCGATGTAGTCCCACCCACAGGCGCTGCACTCAGGGTCACTTTCGGGCGCAACGAGCCCCACCGTGGGCGCAGTCTCCTCGGCGCAGTTATCACACCATCGGCCAGGCTGGGGCGTGTAGTCTCCACAACTAATGGCGTCATCCATTTTTCGGTGGTGGTTTTCTAGCTCCCGTTGCTCGTGGACTTCAAGCATGTCTCTCTCCTTATTGGTTAGCATTACTGGGCGGATCCTTTCTTGGCTGGGATTCTCAGGCGCGTTTCAATCTCTTTTAATCGGTCCATTGTACGGGCGCTTTCCTTGGTGAGGAGCGCGAGCAACCTCACATAGCCCTCATGCCTCTCGTCAAGCAGGGCTCGCTGCTCCTTCATTTCTTTCTGCATTCTCTTCAGGGCTAGGCCAAACAGCGTCCCTGCGAACGACAGCCCGATAAACGAAACCGCCTGTACTGTACTCATCTCTAACACCTAGTTGTTTCCTCTCTGTGCAATTAGTTCTATCGCCGAGTTGCCCCGGTGTCAATTAATAAGTCGGTGTTTGGGCCTTGTGTCGGCTGCTTTTGTCCAAAGCCTCAGCGTCAAACAGTAGCTCGATGGTCGGCTTCATTATCCGCGCAATCTCGGCGACCAGTGGGACAACCACTGAGTTGCCAAATTGACGGTACGCCTGTGTGTTAGACACGGGCAGCTTGAGGTCTGCGGGGAAGCCCATCAGCGCACCACACTCACGAGGAGTCAGGCGGCGGGGGTTTCTGCCCTCTCCACGGGACACAAGGATCTCAGACCCATCCTTGTAGTATCGGGCTGACAACGTGCGGGAAGTGTCCCCTCTGGTCACCATCCCGTACCCAAACCCGTTACCGGCCTTTTTGTGCTTCGCCTTGTACGCCTGAAGATAGGACCACATCTTGTCAGACAGGATGTACTTATCCTCGACCAGACAGTCAGGGAGCATGACGGACCCCATGGTCAGGGAGTCAGGGGCTGGTAGGCGGAGGTCATCCCATGAAAAGGGGGCGTCCTCACGAAAGCCCACGATAAAGATACGCTTGCGGCTCTGAGGGACGAACCCAAGGGCGTCAACGACTTTGTAGTGGATGGTGTACCCCAGCTTCTCTCGGAGCGTGTTGGCGATCACCTTGAACGTCCGGCCCTTATCGTGGCTCAGGAGGTTCTTTACGTTCTCCAGAAGGAAAGCCTTGGGGCGCTTTGCCTCGATAATCTTCTCGATGTTGAAGAAGAGCGTCCCCTGAGTCTCGCAGTCAAACCCGTGGGCGTGGCCGAGAGCGTTCTTTTTAGATACCCCGGAGATGGAGAAGGGCTGACACGGGAAACCCGCCAGCAAAACATCGTGATCAGGCACATCAGCGGGGGCGACGTCTGTGATGTCTTCCGCGATAGGCAACCCGTCAGGGTAGTTGGCTTCGTAGGTCTTCCGGGCGAACTTGTCACGCTCACAGGAGAAGACGCACTCCCCACCCTGAGCCTCGAAGCCCCGGCGGAGTCCGCCTATCCCTGCGAACAGGTCTACAAACGTGAAATCTGCCATCATGCTCTCCTGTTGTAATTAATCGACGCCCCATCCACAGGCGTGGCTTAGTTAGTGGATGGGCCGCCGGTTAAGCACCTCAGTTATTGGTTGCCTCCGTGGAAACATACACCCTCTGTGTGAGGATTGCAATGCTTTTTAGGAGCGGGGCGTTTTTCGTTTCGTCCAGCGCACTGCATTCTCGCCGCTCTTGTCATGTACGTGCATGTAGTTGGTGCCGCAGGTGCTGCACTCGTACTCGGTGAAGTCTCCCTCCTCATACCGTCCACACCACTGCTGTGGCTCCATCTCATGCTCCAACTCTGCCGTTTCGCACTCGGCGCAGAACGGGGCCTGTTCAAATTCCTTGAGCGCATCGGGGCGCAGGGCGAAGAGCGTAAACATCTTATCCTCCGATGCCGAGCGCAGCTTATCACGAACCACCATACCTTCAGACATAGAATCCTCCTTGGGCGCAACTCGGCACGAAGCCTGGCTGGGCCTGTTGTCAAATTTTTGACGGTTACCCCGGAAGGCCGGGGCGGTTAACTACTGGACCTTTGCCAGCTTCCACTTCTCAGGCGCACCATGAACGGCGTACCCGTCACCGTATCGGTCGACGGTGTGGATCATCGTATGCTCTCCGATGTTCGTTTCAACCCAACACTTAGCCCCGCAAGAGAGGGGCGTCTCCGGCTTGTAAAGAACACGGGCGACCATCTGCGGGGCGCGTACTTTCACCACCCCCTTGAGCGTGTCCTCTACTTCTATGAGCGCGGCCCTGTCCTCTGGGCGCGACCTCTCTATGAGAGCGTCCAACTTTGTGAGCGCAACGTCTAGAGAATCGCTCAGGGCCTTGCCGATAGGCGTGTGCTTAATGGAAACGTAGTTGCAAGGGTAGTTCTTACCCCCTGTTTTCACCCTGAGCGGGGGCCTTAGCCTTACCTTGGGCGCGTTGTCGTCCCCAACCCTGAGCGCAGCCTCCTTCATGGCCTTACCATTGGCCCTTATGTTGTGCTGGTTTACATGTATCCGGGCGATTTTTGTCTGTCTTTTCTTCATTGTGTTGGCTCCCTGTCGGTGATCCGGCTAACGTGGTGTCTTTCGAATTTTATATTATCCCAATCGTGATAAAGCCCTGTGGCGATAATCCGATCTTCTGTTCTGATTTTACCGTCAGAGCAAAAGATGTGCTTTCCCCTCTTTCGGTGCTTGAACTCGCCTTGCAAAATCCGGCACGTTCTCACCCCGTCCCGTAGGTGGGCGCAACCCTCCCTTGTGCTGGTTTCCCACCTATCTTGGGCGCACGTTTTTTCTAGTTCGTGGGGCGTGAAGATTTTCACGTACCATTCGGGGACCTTGCTAGGCACCCAGAAAATATCTTCGTGTTCCATTGTGTTGGCTCCTCTGGGCGCAACCCGGCACACGGCCTGGCTGGGCTCCGGTGGTAGTTATCCGGTTAAGCATGGCCCCGGCTTTCCGGGGCGGTGGTTAACTGACTAACCTAGTTTAGAATCTTAAGCGTGGGGCGCTCCATTGGTTTTGACTCTTGGCCGAACCTTGCCCCCGCTGCGCCATGGGCGTAGATTACCTCTCCTTTGCTCTTGGTTTCGTCCGGGTTTCCATGGCACGCCCCGCAATTATAGCAGGACACTTGCTTATGCTTTGGCACGCTCTTATCTGAGGGACACAACCCATAACCACGGGGCAAGGGCTTGCCTAAATCAGATAGGGGACGGATGAAAAAACAACGCCACCCAAGAGACTCAGCCTCTAATCTGTCCTTATCGTTGGTGACACTTGCCATTACATAGGGGCGCAAGTCGGGACGGGTTCGCCATTGTTGCGTGTATCCCGTTCTGTGGCGCTTCTTTTTTGGCGTGATTGCCTTAATTGCCTTTAATGGCACAAGGGCGGGATCACCATAGGAGCCTATTCGGACGCGAGAATTGTAGATCTTCGCGTAGTCCGCCGGGGTTGCTTCCCTGTATCCGCCGGCCTTGAAACACTCATAAACCGAGCGGGGCGCTTGATACGTGCGCACGTAACAGGTTTTGACCGTTTTACCGTCTATCGTATAGGTCCGCTTCCGGTGGATACAATCGCCGCAGATAGCTTTATCGGCCCCACTATTAACGGCCTCGGTTGGGTCCATATCAGCCCGGATAATCCAGCTCTGGAGCATTGTGCCGGTTTTGCTGTTAACGCTACCGCTTTTAAGGCCGGTAACAACGCAGACCCAAGGGGCGTATTCACCGTCAAAACTACTCACCCCATGGGCGACAATTACCCCATTGGGGTTTCTTTTGGGGCGCACTATAGTGGGCGCACCGGGTAAAAATTCTGGATTCCTGAGCGCAGACCCCCCCTGGCGGGGTCGCACCTGTCCCGTTGACTTCATTACTTACTCCATTTTAGGCCATTGTTGGCCGGTTTAATCAGCCCCCCCACCGGTTAAGTAGGGGGGCCTGTTAAGCCGGACAACTACTGGGCGCGCTCTAAATCCAATTCATTAAGAGCGTCAAAACGTAGGCGCTTTTCTGCTTCCAATTCCTTGAGCGCTTCAAAATGCCGTTGTTGCGCTCCTATCCAAAACTTCCGCAATTGGTTTACTTCGGCCTTGAGCGCGCTTATTTCGTTTTCGGCGTCAATTAGCTGGTTAGTGATCACTTCAACAGTGAACCCCTCCAACGGCCGGCCTTGTGCAGCCTCCTTGTAACGCCAATTTTGGGCTTCCAATTCCGATATTCTCACCCCTTGAGCGCGCACTATTCGGTGCATCCGTGAGCGCAATCCTGCATGGGTCTCTTTTTCCATCTCAATTACTCCGTTTTATTAAGGGGCCTTAACCGGCCTACCTAGTCGGCCCCCACAACCTAAGCTGTGGGAACCTGCTAGTTAGGTCGATTATTGCGCTTTGAAAGTACGCGGGAGAACCTTGTGCCGGTTTTGCCAGCTATCAAGCACAAGCATAGTGAAGCGCCAATCGAGCTTGCCGGTTTTTGTGCTACGGGTTAACTCGACTTGAGCGAAACCGTGGAAGGCTTTGACCTTGCCATGGGCGATTACTTTGTCCCCATTGTTGTTTGTTTCAGTTTTGTCCAGCAAGCGAACTTCCCGAATCAGGCGGTTAAGGTTGGAGCCAACACGGGCAACCCGTGCGCTCCCGTAGACGAGGGGCGCAACCTTTCCGAGACCCTTGATTGATTGGATCCCGGTGAGGAATTCAGTTTCTGGGCGGGGCGCGGGGCGCACATAACAGGAGCGGGGCTCAGTGGATACAGGGGCGCAATCGCGCGCAATACTTTCTAGCGTGAACATTATTGTTCTTCCTTTGTTTTTGGGCCAATAGGCCGGTACAAGAAACAGCCACAACCCCTAAAGGCCATGGCGGTTTATTGCGCTGGTCTACTGGTGTGCTTTGGATGCTTTGAGGTAGCCGAAAAATTGAGGCTGGCTATACATAACCCAGATTGCGCCGCTCGGACGTACTCCAATGAACCGGCCTTTCGTGCCGCCACAGGTGACGTGTTGACCACACTGGAGCTTCAAGTGTCCGCTTCTCAGGGCTGTCTCCAGCCCCCATAATTCAATTGTTTTTGTGAATCGCATTTTTTCCTCTTTTTGTGCGCTGGTCCCAATTGACCAGTTGAGTGAATCCCCCCCCCTTGTTAGGAGAGGGATACAATCAACCGTTCGATTAGAGTCCCATGGCAAGGGATACGAAACGAAAGCCGAAATACTTGTTGTGCTGCTTACGAGTAGCCCAAGATAAGCCGTCTTTCGGTGTGAGCATTCTGCGGATTGCGTTGCCCACCTTATCGGTGAGGGATAACCCTTCCCGGTCGATAGTGGGAAATTTGATTGCGTTGTTCATCTTCAAGTAACTCATGTTTTCGTTTCCTTTGCGTTGTTTGTTTGGGCCGCTTGCCCTTGTGAGAATCGTTATAGCCACCTTGTTCCCCGACTGTCAACAATTATTACAGCTTATTGTGTCGATTAGTGTAGGTTTAGGCCGAATAGTGTAGATTAGTGTAGGTTTCAAAGTGGGAATTATCGCTGTAAACCCCTGATTTTAAAAGAGTAATGTAGGTTGTGTAGGTTAGTGTAGGGGTTTAAACTCTTTTTTGAAAAAACGTACTTTTATGTGTTGGTAGTACCTATTAGTGAATATATAAAAAGTTTGTTGGGAATAACCTACACAACCTACACTAACCTACATTTTGCCAATGTTTTCGGTGAAGTACAGGGATTTTCTCCTACACTAAACCTGCACTAGAACCTACATTCTTTAATGTTTCCGGGGGAGTCCAAAGGATTCCAGGAATCTGACCGCTTGCATAGGGGATTGGGTTGGTCTTATAAAGGAAGGGTTACTGAGCAGGGGTGTTAGGGTGGCTACATATACAGCACCCCCTGTGAGCCATCCTGACACCCCCTAGGACCGTTTTTCGCACGTTCGCAAACCCATATCCCACCTACGTTTCCCAACAATCGACAATAAAAGAACACTGTAGGCAACAATAAGTGTTGACGTACGGGAAACAGCGTGGCATAACTCTATTCATCGGCCACACGGCCCTAAACACTTTTCGAAAGATTGACACCATGAAAACCTGCCCACAATGCCTAAAGGCACTCACTAACCAGCCCTCATGGGCACTCTCCATTAGTCAATTCGGACCCAAGGGCTATTGTGAGGACTGCGCGGTTGGATTGTTTAGGGCATCCAAGGCAATTACCCGTGGGGTAACTCCTACGCAACGAACCCATACCGCTGACAGAATGGTTAGGGTTATTCACGCTATGCAACACCCCGCCCTGTGGAAGTAAAACACCCCTAACAGCCCCCACGCTCCCACCAGCCTCGTTAATCACGGGGCTTTCGTGGTGCCAGCCTATTGGCTAAAACTTGAACAAAGGGTGATACAATGACCAGTGAAGAACAAGAAATTGAGATTCTGAAAGACGCCGGCCTATTAGATGAGGCTGCAACCCACGCTGTTATCAACTTCCTACGTGCTACATGGGACTCATCCCTAACCAAGGGGGAGTTGGTTATTCAGGAAGCATTAAACGCTGTTAGGACCGAGATGGAAGTTCTGGAAGATACTGTGGAGGGGCATGTTAAGGAGGTAGCGACCCTTAAAGCGTCCATTGAACTACTGGTTGTCCTGCCTTCCGTTATCAGGGAAGGCCACAAAGCTGAGGTTGAGAGGTTCAACGGGGTTATTGCTGTTTTGGTGGAACAATTGGAACGACAAGGGGGAGCATACAAAAAGCAGCTAGAGGCAATCACGGGGCCTAACAGCCTCTAGGCCACCGCTGGCAACAATTCCTGGCTTTGCATGGGGGGGGGCAAGGCTGAGGGAAGAGGGCGGAGAGGGGCCTTCAAGGGGCGCAGACAAGGGGCGCACCCGAGCTCCAGGCGACCCCCGGGATCGATCCTTCAGGTTAACGTTAATCCCCACCAACACCATTTCCCTGAAATTCCCATCAACGCATCGCATCAAAATTTTTCCTGCTTGTAATTATATAATTTTTTCCATAATATAAACTAAAGAGACATTAGCAGATGCACAGCATCACGGGGGCCAGATGGCCAGGACTAGGTACGACGCCAGACTTGACAAGGTTCAGGTCACTTACGACGAGTCATTGACTAAGCGGTCATCCAAGGCGATCCGCAAGGATGCTTTGTCGGAGGCGGATGTTATCATTGAGGAGGAGGGTTCCACCGTCGAGGTGAACCGTGACTCCGCGACCCGTGTTGACGTTACTTATCTCCCATCCTTAAACAATATCATGAACAGTGCTTATTCGGTCATCGATTGCGAGATGCGCCGCTTGGGTCGTTCTTCTGCATCTACGGGGTTGGACAATCTCCAGTCTCGTCATTTGGGTGTGTTGACTCGTTCCCTTGTCCAGTTGGCCCAGTTGGAGATGGGCATCCGGGAGCAGAATGAGTTGGAGGCGGTGTCGGATGAGCGGTTGTTGGAGTTATCGAGTGAGGCTTACAAGCGGTTGGCCGAGAAGGGGAAGTCATGAGTCGCCTACATGTGGAGCCGGAGGTGCATTTGCGGGGGAAGATGGGCCCTGGTGTGACGGTGGCGTCCCCTGGCTACAACCCGATTAAGGACTCCCAGCGTTTGCCGGTGCGTATCCGCAAGGCAGATGAGGGTGACACGAGCTTCATTTATTCCAGTTGGTTAAAGAGTTACGCATCCCAGAACAAGGACCAGCCGAAGATAACGGTGTATAAGATGCACCGCTCGGTCGTCCGTCGTTTATTGGAGGAGGGGATAACCCTTGTCGCCTGTATGGAGAACGACCCTGACCAGGTGTTTGGTTGGTTATGCGCCCACCGAATCCCGAAGTTCCTGATATTGCATTATTGTTATGTTAAGGCTCCATTTCGCCGTTTTGGTTTAGCGCGTTCATTGGTTGACGCGTTTGAGTATCGTGCTGGAGAGCCCGTTGCGATTTCCCACAAGGGGTATATTTGCAAGGACTTGAAGGGCCGTTACGAGTTTTTACACATCCCGCATCTTCAGCAAGAGGGTGCGTTGGAGCAGATGAAGGAGATATATGATGCGCGTTCTAGCACTTCAGTTGACGGCTAACGCAAAGCCGTTGTTGAACACGACGTTTATTAACGTGGCAATCCCTAAGCACGAGGGCGTTTTTGAGATGAAGCGTGTCCAGGATGGGATTGAAGTGGTCCATAAGAAGAAGGGTACTTTCGTTGTCCCGATGTCTTCTGTATCGTGGTTTCGTTTCGACCCTGCTGAGGCTGCACCTGCTGTTCCGGTGAAGCGTGGTCGCGGTCGTCCCAGAAAGGTTGCATGAGTTCTTCGGACCACGATGCTAGAGCGGTAATCCGCGAGTTTGTGAAGAGGTTTGGTGACGTACCCAAGCCTGACGAGGAGGCTTTGCCAGATCGGACATTCCGCTGGAAGGATGATTTGTTTGAGTATCAGATCAAATTCATCGAAGACCCCTCTCACTTCAAGACAGCATTGTGTTCCCGCCGGTCAGGGAAGACTTACGCGTGTTGTTATTATCTGATTGAGATGGCAACACGCCACCCTGACTGCCTGTGTGCTTACATTGGGTTGTCTCGTCGCAGCGCGAAGCGTCTGATGTGGCAGGAGATGAAACGGGCCAACCGGAAGTACATGTTGGGGATTCGCTTTAATAATTCGGAACTTGTGGCGACTTTCAAGAATGGTTCTCAGGTAATCTTGACGGGGGCAAACGATGAGGCTGATATTGATAAGCTACGTGGTTCTACTTACCGTCTGGTTATTCTGGATGAAGCAGCTAGTTTCGGACCCCACATGGATGCCCTTGTTGAAGAGGTACTTGAGCCAGCCCTGATTGACCACAACGGCACCTTGGCTATGATCGGCACCCCGTCTGCTGCTTGTTCTGGGTTATTCTACCGCGCGACTACTGAGTCTGACTTTGGTTACACCAATCATCACTGGACGATATTAGAGAACCCCCACATCCCTCACGCCCGTGAGTGGCTTGACCGGCGTATGAAGCAGAAGGGTTGGGACAAGGACAACCCGATTTATCAGCGCGAGTGGCGTGGTCGCTGGATGCGCAGCAACGATTCGATAGTTTACAAGTACACAGAGGAGAACATAGCGAACACCCTGCCGTGGGACGACCATGATTGGCAGTTCATATTGGGTGTGGATTTGGGTTACGAAGACGCCACAGCCTTCGTCATCGGTGCTTTTTGTGAGGATTTGCCAGATTTCTACATCGTCGAGGACTACAAGAGCAGCAAGATGCTGCCTTCGGACATTGCGGAGAAGATTAAGCAATATGACCGGGAGTACAATTTCCGGGTGATGGTCGCAGATACTGGTGGGTTGGGGAAGAGCATTGTTGAGGAGTTCCGCTTCCGCCATGGGTTGGCGATGCGGGCAGCAGAGAAGCGGAACAAGCTGAGTTACATAGAGCTGATGAACTCTGACTTGGCTTCTACCAGGATAAAAGTCCTTGAGGGCTGTGGCGTACTGGATGAGTGGCGGTTATTGCAGTGGGATGAAGACCGCCCGAAAGAGGATGGCCGGTTCGAGAACCACCTCGCAGATGCGGCGTTGTATGCTTGGCGTGAGTCCCGGCATTACGCGAGTGTCGCCCGTGAGGAGGAGCCCGAGGTTGGTTCTATAGTGTATTACCAGAGAGAAGCTGACCGAATGGAACAACGGGCTGTTGAGAAGCTGGCCCAGAAAGATGGAAACACATGGTGGGAGAACATACGTCATTAGGCGGAGAGTTGGTGGACGCGGTATTGTTCCTGAGAAAGAACAGGGTCCAGCACATCGTGGTGACTGAGGATCTTATTGATATCCGGTTCCACGAAGAGCCTTCGCCCCCTGCTGCACGTTACGGTGTGCAGAGTGTTGAGGTTGCTGGTTCGGATGAGACATCGAATTATAGCATGGATAAGGACAAGCACTGATGTATTTAACGGAAGAATTTTGGTGGCAGAAGGACGGGGACGTTCACGAGGACGTATTCTCGGCTGTTAACTCCCTACGGGAAGACCAGCGGTATCGGGAGGAGGATAACCTCAGTTGGTTGCGTTTGTTCTCGAATGTGAACGTCAGCGGCCTCTCGTCGGCCAATTATGCCCAGCGGTCGAGTGCTAGGTCCGAAGATGTGACCTTAAACGTGGTCAACTCGATGTGCGAGACAGTAACGAGTGAAATTACGTCCAATTTCCCGAAAATCACGTTTATGACGACTGGTGGTGACTGGTCGATGAAGCGTAAGGCGAAATTGCTGGATAAGTTCGTAAATGGCCAGTTCTACGCGACTGACATCTACTCTGTGGCCAGCGATGTGTTTCTCGACTCCACGGTGTTCGGCACAGGGGCCATGAAAATTTATTCCGATGGGGATAAGTTGGTGGCAGACCGAGTATTCCCAAACGAGCTCTTCATTGATGATTCGGAGAGCTTTTATGGGAAGCCCCGGCAGATATTCCAGAGGAAGCTGGTGTCTCGCGAGGTGTTGCTGGCCAACTACCCTGAGTTCGAGAAGGCCATCCTGAACACCCCGAAGGCTGAGGTTTACGGGTCCAGCCAGAACGTAATCTCGAATCAGGTGGAATGTGTCGAGTCCTGGCACCTGCCAAGCAGAAAAGACGCATCGGACGGCAGACACTGTATCTGCCTTGAGAACGCGACCCTGCTGGATGAGCCTTATAAGAAGGACTTTTTCCCGTTCGTGTTCATCCGTTGGACCAAGAATTTGCTTGGGTTCTGGGGCCAGGGGCTGTCCGAGAAGTTGCTGGGTGTTCAGGTCCAGATAAACAAGCGGTTAAACCAGATAGCCCATCAGATGGACCTATTAACTCCGTCTGTCTTCGTTGAGCAGGGTTCAAAGATAGTAAAATCCCACCTGACGAACGAGGTTGGGTCGGTTGTCGAATATACGGGCACGAAGCCTGATGTTCATGTACCCCAGACTGTCAGCGGTGAGGTTTTCACGCACCTGGACCGTCTGTACGACCGGGCTTACGAGATTGCGGGTATCTCGGGGATGTCCGCTCAGGCCAAGAAACCGACAGGGTTGGATTCCGCAGTGGCTATTCGGGAGTTCTCGGACATCCAATCCAAGCGGTTCATGCGGGTGGCCAAGGCTTACGAGGACATGTTTCTCGAAGCAGCCAAGCAGATGATTGAGATTGCCCGTGATATTGAGGAGTCGGGGAGCAGTTACGAGGTCATCAGCCTCGGGGACAAGAACATCGAGACTATCAAGTGGAAGGACATTAACCTTTCGGCGGACCAGTATGTGATGCGTCCTTACCCGACGAACCTGCTGTCCACGACCCCAGCCGCAAAACTCCAAACGGTTCAAGAAATGGCCCAAGCAGGTCTTTTGAGCCCTATGGAGGCTCGGGCTTTGCTGAATTACCCAGACCTGGAGGCTGTAAACCAGTTGGCCACCGCTCACATTGATGATGTGGACCTCTTGATAGAGGAAATGCTCGAAAAGGGTAAGTATCATCCCCCAGAGGCGTTTTCGAACCTCCCATTTGCGGTTGAGAGGGTTCAATCGGCTTATTTACGGGCAAAAATAGAAAATGCCCCAGAAGAACGCTTGGAATTGCTCCGTCGCTATGTTGACGAGGCCATTCGGGTGCTACAGACCCAACAAATGGCCGAACAAGCTGCCCAAGCAGCGCTTAACCCAGCGCCTGGTGGCCCTGCCGGTCCTGCCGGTCCCGCTGGTCCCGCTGGCCCGGAAGGTGCCCCAGAAATGGGGACAGATGCGTTAGCTCCTGAAGTCACACAGGCATTGGGGGATTATAATGAGTTACTCACACAAGGAGAGAATTGATGTCAGAAGCACAAGCAGTAATTGCCGAGGAAGCAACCCAACCCACCGGAGGGGCAAATGAAACGACTCCAGAAGTATCTCTCGCGGCTGCTCCAGTCGAAACAGGGGCTGAAACTGGAGGTGCAGTCGTGGGACCGTCTGCGTCAGACCGCGAAAGAGCTGATTTCGCCAAGAGCTTCGCCAACCTCGCCAGACAGGAAAAAAGATTCCAAGGAGAGAAGCAGGAGTTCCAACAGGTAAAGAGAAAGGCGTCTGAGCTTGAGGAACTGAGAGAGCTTGCAAAAAATAACCCACTGGAAGCCCTTGAGAGCCTTGGCCTATCCTACGATGGGCTGACTCGCCGGGTAATTAACGACGGGAACGTCCCTCTTGAGGACAAGTTGGCGCAACAGGCCCAAGAAATCGAGAATTTAAAGGAAATTAATCGCCAAAACGCGCTCGACCGAGAAAATAGGGTTAAATCCCGCGAACAGGAGCGTGTACGCGGCGAGATGATTGACAAAATTCGGAATTTAGTGGAAAATAATGACAATTACGAGATGATTAAGGCTAACGATGCCTACCATACCGTTATTGAGGTCATGGAACAGCAGTACGCTGAAAATGGCGCAATCCTAAACTTCGATGAAGCGGCGGATTTGGTTGAACGGTATTTTGGTGATCAAGCCGAACGCTACTACAAGAGTAGCAAGCTAAGAGAACGTTATAAGGAACACTGGCAGCCTACTCCGCCGGTAACAGCGCAAGCAGCAGAGCCTAGCCCTCCAAGCAGACCACAGGGGCCGAGAACACTGTCTAATGAAATGACATCGCAGACGCCTGTGCGTGGCGGTGAGCTTCTGTCTAGAGAAGATTCACTTGCTCGGGCTGCTGCCATTTTACGAGGCGAGGTCTAATTAGGCGCTTGCCCTTATAGCGAGGATTATCATGGCTCTTAGTGTATTTGCCCAAAACACCGCGAAGGTAGAGGAAGCCCTCAAGGAACACTACCAACCTCAACGAATCAAGGAGATGGTCTATAAAAACAACCCGCTCCTTGCCCTTATGCCGAAGTACACCCAGTTCGGTGGAAAATACATGCCGGTTCCGATTATCTTGACCGGGCCCCAGCGTCGAAGTGCTACTTTCACGGATGGCTTGGACAATACGTCAACATCCAGTGTTAAGCAGTTCGACCTGACCCGCGCTCGGGATTATTCCTTTGGGACAATCGAGCATGAGGCAATCAAGGCGAGCCAAAGTGACTCTGACGCATTTATCCGGTTCGCAACGATGGAGATTGACGGTGCCATCCACAGCATAAAGCGATCCTTGGCTGTTGCCATGTACCGTGACGGCAGTGGTTCCATCGGAACGTTGGTTGGCGATCCCTCGGGGGGGACGACAATGACGCTTGCCACTGACGCAGATGTCTCCAACTTTGAAGTCGGGATGAGGCTTTCGGTGGCTGCTAGTTCCACAGGGGCAACCGTCGCCAACTTCGGTGGTGGGGGGCAGAACTATGTCACTGTAACCAAGGTGGATAGGGCAGCAACCAGCGCCCACATCACGGTTTCCGAGACAATCCATGCCGACTGTCCTAGTGGTGGTGTTCTGTTCCAGCTTGGTGATGCCGACAACACTGATGGTTCCAAGAAGGTTAGTGGCTTAGACGCCTGGTGTCCCGCGACTGCCCCTGGAAGTTCGGGAGGAGCCCCGGCATCTCTCTTCGGCGTGGACCGCTCGGTGGACCCTGTTCGATTGGGAGGTGCCCGGTCAGACGGTAGTGCCAAGCCCATCGAAGAGGCGTTGATTGACGGTCTTAGTCTTGCTGCCCGGGAGGGTGGTAGTCCGACCCATATCTTCACTGACTTTGCCACTTACAGCAATCTTGAGAAGGCTCTTGGCTCCAAGGTTCAGTATGACAAGGTTAGTGCTTCAGACGCCAACGTCGGGTTCACCTCGCTGAAGATCCATGGTCCTGCTGGGACTGTTGATGTCATCGCTGATATTAACTGCCAACCCAACGTGGCTTGGGCACTCCAGATGGATACTTGGTCCCTCAACAGCTTGGATGATGCACCGCATATCCTCGACCTCGACGGCAATAACATGCTGCGCGAGACTCGGGCAGATGCGTATGAAACTCGGATCGGGTATTATGCACAAATTGGATGCAGCGCCCCGGGTTGGAACTGCCGCATCTCTCTTTAATCCTTAACCGAGTGGAAGGAGCCTTAAATGGCTAATAGAGACTTTAAGGATGTGCAAGCATTAGAACGTGAGCTGAAACTGCTCTGCGGGAGGGTTACTACTAACAGTAGTGGTGACTCGACTGTCGCTGACGGGACAGGCTTTACGGCAGCGAAGGCCGGAGACGGCGACTACTGGATCTACTTGGATGACAAGTACACCAGTCTAATGTATGCGAATGCTGTTGTTACTGCATCTGCACCAGATGAGTGCTTCTCTTATGTCGTTTCGCATGACGTAAGTGGGGGGACTCCTTCGGTCAGGTTCAAATTCACGGATGATGACGGCAACGCTCAGGCGTTCAACACCGGGGACGAGTTTTCGTTCATTATCGTCCTGAAGAATAGCAGCGTTAGATAATAAACCTGTGGGGGGGCTTTTGCCCCCTTACTAATATCTGGAGAAGGGATGCCCACTAACAGCACAACCTTTGGGACTTTGCTCACGCAGGTTCGCCAACGGGCTGACATGGAGGGCTCTACCTTCGTTTCAGATGTGGAAATCAGGGTGTGGCTCAACGCTGCCCTTGCCGAGTTGCACGATATTATGGTCCTTGTTTTTGAGGACTATTATGTCAACTCAGCCACCTACACGCTTCCGGGTGCGGATGCCAACATGGTGCTTACGGGCACTATTGACCCGCCCCCTCCTGAGCAGATTGATGCTGATACGATTGTCGGAGTAGGCACCGACTTTCTTAATGAACTGTCTGCTGGTGATAGGATACTGGTGTCCGGGGAGACTCGGACTGTTGTGCGGGTTCTGGATAGCCTCCGCTTAGTGGTTGATGGTTATTTTAACGGGTCGGTCTTGGACACATCCCCTGAAAAGGTTGACGGCATCCCGTTCGGCACTCTTCCTGCGGATTTTTACAAGGTAGTTGGTGTGGACTTCTCTACGGGGGGGTCAACCCATACGGTTAAGCCGTACTCGTTCCGGGAGCGAAATGCCTACAACGAGAAAGCCGGACTTCTTGGCGGCAGGGGTTCAGAACTTCGGTACAATATCCAAGACGACAGGATTAAGTTTATCCCCGAGTCTTCCCCCGCAGGGACGGTGACGCTTCATTATGTCCCTGAGTGTCAGCAGTTCAGGACGGGTGGAGAGGATGATGGGGTCAGGCTTGAGACGAAAAACAAGAGTATTGCTACTGGAACCCAGGAATATCTGGTCGTTTCGGCGGCAATCAAGTGCCTGATGAAAGAGGAGTCCGATGTTCGTATGCTTTTAGCGGAAAAGGCCGACCTTCAACGCCGGATAGAGGCTGCTGCCCCTCGGAAAGACGCTGGGCATCCTCATAAAATTATCGATGTCAACGGTGGGACGCGAATCAACCTTCTTCATTAACGGTGGTGCTTGATGGCTCAACGCTCGTTTATTAGCTCATTCGTTCGTAGTAGCACGACGGATGATGGCGTTGAGAGTGTCCAGAACAGTCTTGAGAACACGTTTCGGTCGATTGAGGCGTGTCCTCTGTTGGACGGTCATCTCTTGGAGGATGTGGAGATAGACCACGGGGACAACCACATCGCCCACAAGCTAGGCAGGGAGATTCGCGGCTGGTTCATAACCCGGGTGAAGGGTGCCCCCCATTACGGCGGGATTAATAACTCAAATATCGTCACGCTTCGGCTTTATGAGAACAACACCGGCACCGAGTCAATGAGTGACTTGCTGTATCTGCACTCGAATGCAATCGCTGTTCTCGACCTCTGGGTGTTTTAATGGCTCTTGAGAAGAAAATAGTAGGAATCCCGCTCGCCAAAGGCTTGAACAGGAAGATAACCGACAGAAACCTGCCTCCTGGAGAGTTGACTGAGGTGGATAACGCCCATGTCGTCGAGGGTGGGGAATTGCGGAAGAGGACGGGGTTCCTCTCTTTACCAAATGCTGTTCCAGCGGTGGCGACAGGAGGGTCGGCCTCAACGATTGATGTTGGTAAGTCCATCGCTGCCTATGGTGACGAGGTTATTACTTTTGACGGCAGACACGCCTATTCAAAGACCTCCACCGATGACCAATGGGTCAATAAGGGCCGAGTAGTAGGCTGCACCCTCGGCAACGAGTTGGTTGAGGCTGGGACTAGCTTTGTCCAGACATCTGCTCAGATAGCTCATGCGAACAACTTCGAGGTTCAGGTCTGGTCGGAGATAGATCCTGTCGAGGAGGGGTTGGCCACAGGCAGTATGCCAGTTGCCACTATCCCTGCTGGCTACACTAAGGCTGACGGTCTTGTGGAGTGCCACACTCAGGATGACCACAATGTGACTATTGGGTCCACCGTGTACATTACGTTTCAGAGTTGGGCTTCTGGGTCTTATGTCGTAACGGGTATAATTAACTCAAACAAGTTCATAATCGACTACACCACCGCTGTCCCAGGGTCGCCAAACACGGACTCTGGTGTGTATGCACTGGAGAACGCATCCGTCTGGCGAACCTATGGGAAGGTGATTGACAAAAATACGCGAACAGAGGTCGTAGGCAAGACCCTGATAAACGAGTTCAATGTCGCGAACTCGCTATACAGTATCCCGAGGGCTCAGGTGGCAGCATCGGGGCAGTATGTCTTTATCTTTGTGTATGTTGGCTCTGGCCGGGTCAAATATACCACCGTGGATACAGGGGCAGGAACTGGGTCTATTTCCGAAGCACTTATCCCTGACCTGCTGGTAAACTCATCGGCTGATGTCCTGTTCTCCGTGGATCTAGTAAATCCTGACTGGTGCGTTGAGGCGGTGAACAACTCAACCATATCCAACGGCATCTGTGTATTTAGGCGGGAGACAGCCACGGGGCAGTTCTTGAGGCTGTCGTACTACTCGAATACTGCTGGTGTGCTTGCAGAGTCGGTCGTAGGCAACTCCCCGGCATCAATAAACACGCTCCCCCACTTCCCTCCTGCGACAGTTGGAACCGCATCTACATGGCCCAATTACCCCGCCGTATATCCGGGCCCAACGGCGAAGGGGGCTATGGAGGTCGTTGGTGGGTTGATGCTCAAGGTTGTAACTCCTAGCGACTCGTCAACAGGGGATTACATCGCTATAGGTTTCACGAGGTCAATCGACGCCACAGGGATCGGTGGGTCTGATGATGAGCCTGGTGGGGTGATTACGCGGGTCTTTGATGCTTCCTTGTCCCCCCAATTGTCTGAAAGGGTCGCCTATCTGGATGTCTGGACAACTGCGTTCACATCCGCTGCAAGCCCCGGCTATGTGCTTCTCAACGGCACAGCGGGGAAGAACGAGTCGGGAGATGTCCGATTCTTTCTGACCATGGCGAAAAACACCATTAATGTAAGGGCCAGGTCTCCACAGTTCTTGGTCAACGCCTATGACTACTCCCTTGGTGGCACATCGCTCACAGACGTTGGTTTAAACCTCTACGGATGCACTGTCTCCTCGGATTGCTTCGCCTATAACTCAGATCTCTATCTCGGTATAGCGTATGCCAGTCGCCCCAACAGCACTTCTGGCAGGATCTCGGAGTCTACATTTAACACCTCATCGGGATTCATTGTGGATCAGCAGGGTCAGGTGGTGGCAAAGGGGCCAACCAGTGCTGGTCCTTGGTGCCAAGAAATCGACTTCAGGTTTATCCAGTACGCAGCAGGTAGCAGACTCCACTTCATGTATGGTGTCCCGCGAGTGGTGTCCGAGGGCTCAGGGAAGTACCGCTTTGGCTCATCCCGGTACAACGGGATAAACAGCGGGTCGGACGGGGTGGACCTGACTGCCATGGACGCTGCCGTGGGTGTTTTCGACCTAGCCCCTGCTCGCTATTTGCCCAGCGTCCAAGCTAATGGCGCACTGAAGGTTGCCGGTGGGATACTTTGGGATTATTCGGGGGATTACTTCAAGGAAGAGAACTTCTTTTGGTATCCCGAAATTCACTCAGGCAAGGCACTGAGTGGCGGGTCTCTCTCTGGCGACTTTAGCTATGTGGCTATTTATGAGTGGATTGATCGAAACGGAAAGGTGCAGCAGTCCAATCCCTCCCTTCCTTTCGTGGCATCGACCCTTGCTAGCAATAAATTTGAAGTCAGAGTTTATAACCTCCACCTGACCTACAAGAAGGATGCTTCCAACTTAATCGACCCGCTTGGGTATATCTTCGACAGTCTGGGGAAGCGGTCGGAAGTAAAAATCATCCTCTACAGGACACAGAACGGCAAGAGCATCTACCATAGGTGCGCCGAGGCGGTGATGAGCAGGACCGACAGGGTTCAGGTCATCGAGGACAACCTCCTGGACTCAAACTTGGCAGACAACGATGTTCTATATACGGTTGGTGGCGCTGCTGGGAACATCTGCCCACCTTCACAGTATGACATCGCTGTATGGAAAGACCGGGTGTGGCTGGCAACAACCGAGAATACCCTCTGGTTCTCCAAGAGCTTCAAAGGGGACAAGGGGCTAGGATTTAACGACTCCTTCACCCGGTCTGTTGATAGCGAGTCTCACAGAATTAACGGCATTTGCCCTAATCGCGAGCATCTCTTAGTCCTTGGTGAGAAGAGTTGCCACTACCTGTCGGGTGACGGACCTAGTGACTCGGGGGCTGGGCCTAGTTTTTCACCAATGCGCGTTTTCGCGTCAGACCAGGGTGCTGTCCCGGGTAGTTGCAGGGTGGAGACTCCTGCGGGGGTGTTCTTCCAGTCCCGGCAGGGGTTGATGCTCGTTGGCCGGAACATGCAGGTCAGCTACAAAGGTGCCTATGCCGAGGGTAAATTCAGTGTCTCGGACTTCCTTATTGACGGTCATGTGGTCGAGGACTTCCACGAGGTGCGGTTCACAGGGGCCAACTCCGGGGTGATACTGGTTTACAACTACGTCTTTGACCTCTGGTCGGTGTGGACGTTGAATGCTGCCCTTGGCGATAATGCAGGGTCGGTAATTGTCGATGGAGTCCACTACCGGCTGGGGACGAGCGGGGTAACATATAAACAGCATGGCAGCGACTATAGTGACTCGCATAACGGGCCGGTTGGCTACTCTCTTGGGTTTACTACCGGGTGGATTAACGTTGGGCAGCTTCAGCAGTTGGGCCGGGTTTATCGGTTGTTGTTCTTGGGTGATTACAATGCCGAGTCCAAGCCGCAGGTCCTGTATTACACCGATTACAACGAAACGGCATCCACGGTGGAGATGGACACCTCCCCAGGGACGGCAAAGAATCAGCTTGTCTTTAAATTGCCCAAACAGAAGGTTAAAGCGTTGAAGTTTGGGTTTACCGAAACGGCTGTTGGGGAGGGTGGCTATATGGCTGTCCAAGGAGTTTCGCTGCTGGCTGGTATCAAAAAGCCAAGCACTAGCTTCAAGTTTCCGACTTCGGACCAGATTACTTAGAGGGTTATTATGGGTTTTTTTCGTGGGTTAAATAGTGCAATTTTCGGGGTTGATACCTCTGGGTTAAGACGAGCCCCGAGGGAGCAGCTAGACCCAGAGACACGGGAGAATCTTCGCCGGAGCCTGGATGCGGCTCAGAGCCTACGTCGCGCACCCCTGATTCAGCAGGGTTATGGGCAGATGGCCAGTGACGAATCCGTCAGGCAACAGGCAGGGGCCATGGGCAGAAGCCCTGAATCCAACCTTGCGGTCATGAAGCATGGCGCAGGTATTGGGTCCAAGATTGTCGGTCAGTATGGACAGCAAATGGCTCAGGAGTCTGTAGGGAAGCATGAAGAAGGGTTGCGGGTGTCACAGGCCAGTGAAGTCCTCGCCCAAGGTCAGGTGATGCACTCGTTGGCCCAGAGGATTAAGAATTACCTCGTGGAGCAAGGGCTGGACATTGGGCAGAGTCAGGCATTAACGATGGCCGGGAGTGCGGCGGTTACCCAAGGGGCTGCTCTTTGGCCGGAGTCAGATAGCGATACTAAGCTCACCGGGGTGGGGTTGGAGGCCCCGGAAGCGAAATCGGGGTACATAGGGTTCGATGATGTCCGTGTCCGCGAGAACCTGGATTCCTATGTTTAAAGGTCTTGCTGCTTCGGCAGCATAAGGATGTTATTATGCCGAACGAGATAGATTATAAGCCAATCGAGGCAAACTATAACATGGGGGATGGCCACGAGGCCGCATTTGAGCATAACCCATTTGCTGTTGGCGGGGCTACGGGGACCGCTCGCGCAGGGGAAAGCGCCCCTCCCCGGGTCCGTCCTGTCGAGTCGTATATGGCGGAAGACCCTTATAGGCGGCAAATCCAGCTTGACCTTGACCGTATATCCCAGCTTCGAGAGACTGGTGGCGCTGCAACCGACGCTGCCCGTGGCCTCCAGAGGGACCAAGCTGCAGCCCAGATAGCTCTTTCCCGTGATGGAGGGGCTGCATTAAGGCGAGGCACTGAGGCCGCAAGTGAATCCTATGTCCGGTCGGAGGCCCCTGTTCGATTGGCTATGGAGGCCGAGAAGCAAGGGTACACCCGGCTAGAGTCTGCTGCCGCTGCGATGCTGGCCATGAGTGACACGGAGTTCAGGCAGAACCTTGAGCAGTTGATGGGGGACATCAACAGGGGCACTGTGACCTCTCGGCAACAGGAGGCTGCTGGGTCCATGCAAGCACTTTCATCAGGTGTGAGTGCCGGGGCAAGCCTCGCCGGGGCAGTAAAGGGGAATGAGGGTGGCATTGTCCCAGGGGAAGGGGATGAGGACACGGTGCCAGCGGTGCTTACTCCTGGAGAGATCGTTATTCCGAAGGAGCTAAGTGCCCAGCTTATCGAGGTCATCACTCGCAGCGTCGAGCAGGGCAGCAACACCTCCGGGTCTGCGGTTCGGGCCAATATGGGTGGGACGGTGCGACGCGACCCCTCGACGGGCTACCAGACCCGAG
>VTLG01004098.1_pt1 | contig 38594 bp, 60 predicted proteins | sample 4694571 | NCBI WGS metagenome assembly VTLG01 (sample SAMN12604809, study PRJNA352737) | marine metagenome | biome: ENVO:00000447; feature: ENVO:00000209|ENVO:00000569|ENVO:01000036; material: ENVO:00002151; isolation source: viral sequences binned using virsorter ... | reverse complement strand
TACCCAACGGCCTTGTCAGAGGGGGACATGCCATCAAGGATTCCTGATAGGGGTCCACGTGAAGAGTTTGGGCCTTGGCCAGACGCACGGCGGGGTCAGCAAGGCCCAGGTACACGGCCATCCAATATTCCCGAGGAAGGTCCACGCGAAGAGTTTGGCCCTTGGCAAAAACCACGCACAGAAGAGTTTGGTCCTTGGCCGCAAGCACCAAAGGCGGGTCAGCAACAGAGTCTCTTTACCGACACATCACATATGCAGCCAGGCCCTGGCCTACGACCCTCAAGGATTCCCACGGAGGGTCCACGGGAGGAGTTTGGCCCTTGGCGAGCCCCGCCGCCGCCCGACCCCCCCAATCCAACAGGAAGGAACCCTGATTTCATAAACCCGGATTCCACTCCAGCAAATCGTATGGATCAGGCTGGCAATATGGGTGCGGCGGACAGTCTGGATACGGAAGCCTGGATGGGTGGTCCGGGCAGGTCATTGGTACGTTTATTCGGGTCACTTGGCAAGAGAATGTCCACCTATGGTGGAGGCTTTGGCCGTCGCGCTCAGAAACTTGCTGAGGGAGCGATTGATGCCGCTAAGAAATTCGAGGGTCTGGTCTCTAATGAACTGGATATAGTCAGTAAACTGGCTACGAAGCCGGGTTGGACTGGGGTTGGTCAAGCAGCGACGGATCTAGGAACTCCAGTATTCAAAGAGGGTGAGGATTTTGCTAGATCTCCGCTACACCAAGCAATTGAATCGGCGCAGCGCACCCCTCAAGACAAGGCGTCGAAGGATGTTGTTGAGTCTATGAGAAACCTGATCCATAAATTGGGTCAAGTGACAACAGATGCCGGTCTGCTAGTAGAGAAGGTGGTTCAAACTCGCATTCCAGATGGCAAAGGGGGTTTTAAGAAAGCCATACAAAGAGTTCCCTTTGAGAGCTTTTTTAGGAAAGATGGCGGCATAGTAGCACCAAGAATAATGACCGGAGAGTTCTTCGACATTATTCGTCGGGGTGAATCAGGGGAGTTATGGCATAAGACGATTGACGCTTTTGCGGCTGTTTCGCGCAAGGTGGACCCACAGACAAGTCAATACAAGGAATCTATTCAACAGGCCAGGGAAAGAATTCGCAAGGTGTTTACGAAGAAGCATAATGCGTTCCATAGCGATGTTCAAGGTTCTCCTCAGGTACATACTCAAGCTGAATTTGAGCGTACTTTAGACGAGATACCCGCAGCCATTCGTCATAACGGGGAAACCATATATTTACAGGTGACGCACCCGCATGACTATGCACGTGCATTGGTTTCTGCACGTACCAATCGACTGGGTTTCATCAGTAAGTTTGGGCAAGAGTTCGCGCAATCAGATGGCCGTTTAAGCGTAACGCAGGCGTTCCGACGGGCGTTTAAGCAGAAGGGTGAGGGGCTTAAGCAGTTCGACCAGTTGGTGAGAGGCTTGCATGGCGTGAATCCCACTGATCCCCTGTTTGATCCTGGTAGCTGGGCCTCACGGTGGTCCAGACGATTAAACTCCAATGTAATGAGACCCATGAAGGCAGCGTCCCTGACAGGGTCATTTGTACCCAACCTGTGGGAGCCCCTGGGTAATATTTTAACCCTAGCTGGTGGCCGTGTTCTCGCTAAATCCATTGTGAAACTTGCACGAGATCGCAAGGGCACTATTGCAGCACTGGAGCAAATGGGTGCCATTAACCGTGAGTTCATGGACCTGTCATGGGACAAGAACTTTAAGACCAGGTCTTTGGCTAAGGGTGTGTCTGAACTGACATCGCGTGTTTTTCTACACAAGCATTTGAACCAGTTTCAAGAGGTATTGTCCGCACTGGTGGCATCCGAGAAGACCAACGTCTGGAAAAAGCCGGGCAAGGGGACTGGTGCCGTGCGTCGTGGCAGTGACATCGCCAATCTCCGACAGCAGGGATTTTCTCTGGAAGAGGCCACTGGCATGGTGGATGGCTCGGCCAGTGACGATTTGTATGAGAAGTTCATTCGTGGTGCACCAGCGAAACTAACCGCCGGTAATATTCGTCCCGCTGAACGATCATTTTTTGAACACAATCGAATTGTACGGCAGACTATTCCATTCCAAACATATGCTCAAATGAAAATTAGATCATTTGCGAGCCATTTGGATACGTTTAAGAAAACATATGATGATGCATTGACTAACCCTAATTTAAGCCCAGATGAGCGATACGGCTTACTGCTTGGCGCGGCGAAGAACATTTCATCCAATGTGATTGGCACATCTGCTGCTGGCGGTCTGGCTGGAATCACGACTGCGCTTTACTTTGGCGGCACTGAAGGCACTGAGATTGAACTCAATCGCATGGAGGAGAATTTTGGAAAATACATGCTGGAGTCCTGGGCTTACGCATCTATAGGTGGCCCCTTTGGCGCACTGTTACGTGTCGCTGGTGATCGGAACAAGGTGTGGGGTTCGCTATACCCCGTGTCTATGGGCGTGGAGCTTTTCGATAGCATGTTGAAACGTAAGGGAAGATATCAGGGCATGGGCAGCGTGGAGGCTGCGTTGGAATTCTCCCACAACTTCTTCCCTGGCTATCGAGCAATGAGGGGCGGCGTCATCCCACAGGCAGCGAGTTGGATCGTTCCTAACGCTGCTGCTGCTGCTGCATTTGGTATGCCTAAACTTGGTAGTGAAAGAGGACTGGACGCCATTATTAGCGGATTACGTAAGGCGCAATACGAGGAGGGGGATATTGGTAGTTACTCCAATCAAGACGTTAAAGATTTTACTCTCAATATGCGATTTGCCTACAAGGCTCTGAAAAGTGGCAAACATCCCAAGGTGGTTGGTAAGCATATTCGTGAGGCATTACAGGAAACTGGCGGCAATTGGAGCAAGGTTGCCGCATCAATTAACAGAAGGAGGCTGCTTCAAAGATACTTGCCGTCTAACAGGGACACTCCAGTGGAGACTAAGAATAAGGTGGCGAAACTGTTAAAGATTAAGAAGAGATTGGGTGAGAAGAACTTCCTTCGGGCCGTGCAACATGATAAATTCCTGACCGCATGGGCCAAAGAGCTGGGCAGAATAGGAACATAAAATGAGAACAAAGATGTACCTGTCTAAATTCACTGAAAAACGATTCCTATTTTCAATTGGAGTTGTACTAGCTTCAATGCTCGGGCCGGACATTGTGTCTGAGGAAGTCCTGGTCCAGATACTGAATCAGGTTGGCGAGCTGGTAATTCTTGCAGCCGCAGTTTTAGGTTACAATCTTTCGGAGGGGAAAGCAGATGTTGCGAACGCTATTAGTAATAACAGTACTAGCTAGTCTTGCAGGGTGTGACTCAGCTTTTGTCACTGCCGCTGACTTGTACTACCGCACTGTTGGTTCCGACTATAAAGTCTACGTGGAGAATGATGACGCCCTGACTCAGGAGGAGAAGAATACCAGATTTATTACGAATGAAGTATTTGGTCAAGCGATCTCCATAGAACTGCAACGTCTGACTGGTGCTAAGTAACTATGAGTATAGAGGACATATTCAAAGCAGAGTTTAAGGAATACACCGATGATTTAAGCGGGCGTATGCAGGATCTTGTTAATGCGTCATTGGAGCGAATCACTGCATACATGCAGCAAGCGATAACAACCAATGATTGGGAGCGAGCGAAGAAGAATATCGAATTCGAGAAATCCACGATTGCCTCGTATGCCTCCATATCTATGGGTCAGGCTGATATACGACTTCGTAAGTCAATCGAAAAAAGCATGGACTGGGTTCTTGCTCAAGCGTTAAAGGCACTCTAAGTATGAGACCGTGACCTATGCTGGATTCCAAGTTCCTGGCTATATTTGCGGGTCTGCTTATCCAGGCTGGCGGCGTGATCTGGTGGGCCAGTGGCCTGTCCTCTCGGGTCAGTCACAATAATTTTCAGATCAAGCTATTGGTCAAGGACGTTGAAAAGGCAATGGAGTTTGTGGAGCTTTGGCCTGCGGGTAAATACGGCTCAGGTGAGCTACCTAGTGATACCCGGCAAGATCTGAAGATAGCGAATTTAGAAAAACAAGTGGATAAGATCACCAGTAAATTGTACAACGGGCACTAGTAATGCATGTGATTTTCCAGTGGAACATTGGCGGATCATCCTCGGACAACGCTGTGCGTATGGTCGGGCACGGTATCCCCGAGAACGGTTGGCAGTGGTTCAAAGAGCACAAAGTTGACCCTGCGCTGGGGTGGGCAGAAGAGTCTGGTGTGACTGCTTCTGTGCAACTGCACAATCCGTTTGGCACACTGCACCCAGAGAAGATGCAGTTCGATCAGTGGGAGCACGCACTGCGAACGGGGCTAACTTGGCTCACCACAGACTTTGTGTCCACATTCCGATCCATGCACCTGGACCGTGAGGTCATCGCGTATATCGGTTCGCCGCACCTGGACCCTCAATTCAATCTAGACGCTACCTATGATGGGCGATTCGACAACATGTTTCACCACTGGTGGCAGAATACTAGGCCGTATCTTGAATGCGGTATGAGCATCGCATGGGATGTCGGCAATGAGATCACGAACGATGTGTATTCGCCGCCCAACGCACAGAGCGGAGCGTCCCCACAAGTGGTCAACATGGTCGCGCACCTGATGCAGATACTGGAGATACGAGGAGTCAAGCAGTACGTTGAGTCTCCCTGTCGCTACGATCAGCCGTGGCCCTGGAGGTACAACCAGATGGGTCTAGAGCGTGCATACGCCAATCGGCACGACCCAACCACAGGTGCGCCGTCGAACGGCGGTAAATGGCCGAGAGCAGATTCCGGTGATTGGTACACGCACCGCACGCCGAACACTGAGTTCGTGCGCATATTTTCTGGTCACCAGTATAGAGATCGAACTGAACGAATCGAACACATTCGTGACGCTGTGCAGCGAGGCCACACGCCTGCGATCAGGCCGTGGCAATTCCAAAATGACATGACGTTGAGTGAGGTTTTGGGAATATGATTAGAATATTTTGTGAATCTGGATCTCCGTGGATCTCTGCGGCTACTGCGTTGTTAGAGGATCAGTCATACGAGGTGGGCGTTGTTTACGGAGACCAAAGCGTAGACAAAATTACGTGGCAAGGCCAATACGAAGAGTTCCTGTCGAGCGAGATGACTACTGTTTGGAACATGAGCCACTCTGCTCCTAGCATTGCAGGTCTGATCGGTATTGCTGCCGATGGCTCTGTTCCAGAGTCAGAATTCCAATCAATTTTTGACGATATCGTTTCTGTTAGTGGTGGTACCCTCCCATGACTACAACAAGCAACACTTCTGGCTTAACAATACCATTAACTCAAGCGTTGACGGGGTTAGGCGGCGGCGGCGGCGGCAGCCCTCCTCCTATGATGGGCGGAGACTCAAGCCTTGACACGGCAAAGACGTTGGGCGCACTGGCGATCGTTGACGGATCGACAACTAGAACTCGTACAGGATATATTACCAACGCCGCCCAGGACGAGGACTACGTCGCCGAGGTCATGGCAGACGACCCCCTCGGGTTCTGGAAGTGCGACGAAAGCACAGGGTCCACCTTGGCGAACAGCGCGACCAAGTCCGGCGGCGTGGCAGAGTCTCTGACGATTGTGGGCAGCCCAACCCTTGGCGAGTCACTTGTCACGGGCGGCATCACCTACGACGGGATCGAGTGGGACAACTGGCCTGCCGACGAGTACGCGGTGGTAGAGCAATCATCGTCGTGGCTGCCGACAGACTTTCCCTTCTGCCTGGAGGCTGCAATAAAGATGCAGAGCGCCGCGAGCGTGTACCTTGTATCGTTAAACTGCACCGGCCCCTACGGCCAGGCCACGATTCGGACGGTTAATGACGCTATTCAAATCATCACGGAGACCGACTCAGGCAGCATAACTGGGGGGGGATTGTCTGGGGGCGACTTCCCTAATGGCTCGGTTATTCACGTGTTCGCGCGATGGGTCTCGGCAACCGAGCGATACCTGTACATCGACGGGCACCAAGAACGCAAGGACACAACCGAGATCACTCCTTTCGGAACGGCTGCCTTTAATTCAATTTGCATTAATGGCGATTACAACTCAGCTGATCCTGACACACACAAGGCGTACCCAACCTCAGACTGCGGGATATCGTTGGTCGCGCTTTACAATACAGATATCAGCCCCGTTAGGATCGCCTGCCATTCGGCGGCGTTCCACAAGCATTGGGATCTCAATCTTGAGGGCAGCGCGGCAGCAGTCTCCGCTATCAGTTCGCACGGAGGGCTGGCGGTCGAGTCTGACGGCTCGGCGGCAAACCATGCCGAAATAGGGTTGCCCGACAGGGGAAGTCTCGGAACCAACTACCCGGCCTCGATTTTCGACGACCTGGGTGAACGGCGCAACAATTGGGGACAAGAGCAGGATGGCCTCGCCGAAACGGCGTACACGATTGTTGCCGCTGTTTCTCGTGATTCGTATTCAGACGTTGACGTAATCATTGCCAATAATGCTGGCACTTCCTCCGAGGGCTTATATGGCGCTACACGCGACGCAAATGACGGGATTGAATTGTCAATCTTGGCTGACGACACTGCGCAATTCAAGCACCAAGGCACAACCGTCGTCAGCACAGAAACGATAACAACTGACGACACAGTGGTAATTACGGCTAGATTCGATACCGGAACCATGAGTATTTTTGTCGATGGGTCAGATAAACAGGATCAAGCGGGGGCACCATCGAATCTGCTGTCATCCGGAATGACTAGTATTGCCGTCGATGCGGCGCAAACCGGTGGGGGTTTCGACGGTCGAATCGGGCCGGTCATGGTTTTCCCGTCTGCGTTGTCTGATGCTGAGATTTTAGACCTATCAGATAAAATACTGAACGGCTGACTAATAATTTATAGGGGCATTTTATGGCTATTACATCACATGAATCGGCAAACTACATTCGCGTCAATTTTGACGGCGATGGAAACTCGGGCTTAACTCAATGGGCTGGTGGGCGAGGGGCTATGATTGCACAGTACGTCGCTGGGACAGGCACAATCACATTCCAGTACACGCTAGACAACGGTGTTACATACACTGCCGTTGGGTCTAACACTACCCTCACTGGTGCCGGTGGCGGGGTGTTCCACCTTCCTGCTTGTGGAATACGTGTCAATGCTGCGTCAACTGCCAGCACACCGAACATCAACGTGAGCGTAGGTGCAGTCGCGGACTAATATTCACGATGGCCCGTATTGTGGTGTGAACAGGCCACTGTATGAGGTGCAGGTACGGTTGGCATTCTTCCACCACGACATCTTTCGCAGGATCATGCTGGCACCCCACTCGCACCGATTGCCCCACCTGCGTTTGGGGTTTGCGTTACCCACAACAATACCCTGGCCCCACTGATGGTCATCTCGCTTCTTCATATAGTCGGGTTTTGAACCGATCAGAGTGCCAGGATTGATATACCAGTATGGTAGATCTACGGCACCCAGCTTCACCTGTCGAACGGCATGTGGACGGTGGGTATGACCGTGGACATAGAGGCCGTTGGGTACACCTAGTACCACGGCCTCTTTTTTTATTTGTGCCTCAGTGGTATTCCATCCATGCCCAAAAGTCACTTGACCTATGTTGTAGCAATCTGCCCGACTGAAGCGATAGTCGAAGTGACGCCACTTCCTAGCTGACGGCGTCCTACGGTGGACTCGGTAGTCCAGTAATTCGGAGAGGTGCTTTTGGTCCTCCCGAAACATTCGCTCCTCGTGATTGCCCTGCATCCATATCTTACGTGACTGAGGGGACGCATCGTTGATCTCACCGAGGAACTCATTGACGGCGCCGTATTCGCCCGACAATGCGAAGAGATTAGATTTAGCAAATTTGCTTAGGCACTGGGTATCAATCAGATCACCCAACGCGACGAGTACGTCTGGCTTGAAATCTTTGATGTGAGTGACCAGCCACTGTATGGCCTTGGGGTCATGGTGCGGGTGATGCGTGCAGGAGAATGCAAGCCAAGTGACAAATTTACTCATCTCGATATCCTTGTTCACTGTCTTTCCTCCGCACTTCCTCCCACAACAACTTTTCTAGATACAGGGCCAAGTCCAGTGCCTCCTCCTGTGCATTTCGCAGCCAGTACTCCCTATCCTTGTCCTGTCGATCCAGATAGCAGCCAAATTTCGCCATCCCCTGTGCTGACCTAGTTTCCATCTTCTTCTTGACCGCTTGCACAATAGGATCTTTAGCCATCTTCTAAATGCTCCTGTACGAGATCTGCCAAATCCGATTTCATCATCTCTGAAATACGTTTACTGGGGTTCTGATCAATTGCCACAGCGATCTTCAGTGCCTTACGGTGCCAAGTGTCATCTGAATGGGGGCATATGAACGAGTCGTGTCGTGTGGGCTTCTTGGCTATGGCCGAGATGTAGTTGTTAGGACCAAAGACGTTCCGTGTCACTCGGCATTTATCGCCACAGACACGGCACTTCCTCTGTTCACCACTATTCCCTTCACAAATAAAGAAATCGTAATTAGCTTGTGCCATGTTCATCTCTCTTAAGAATGTCACCCAGTTGTACTGCTGACCTGACCTTATCGGCCACACGGATTATATCATCGAGTTGAAAGGTTACCATCCAGGGCGCTCGGTCCTTACGGTGGAAGACGACTGGGATCAGGTGTTCGTCTGCATCTCCCATCGCCTGGCCCATAGCCTTGTAGATGTTAAGCCGCTCAACACGCTTGACCTCATGATGCACTCCAGGGATACCTCCCTCGATATCCTGTTGTCCTGTGAGGTTGGTGCCTCGCCTGGTAGGCAGGCCAAAGATTTCAATGATCTTGTCTCTCAGTTCACGTTCACCTCGTTGGCCCCTGGACCTGGACCGCTTACCCATTTTAGACGCTAGACTCTTAGTTGCTCCAGCCATGATGGCACGACTCCGTCATAATTGGAAAATGCGGTATGCTCCGCATCGAAGGACAGGGGCACCACGCCACGTGGTCCGTTACGATTTTTACTCACCGCCAGTGCAATCATGTCCTCGCTGGAGAATGCGGCGTGCTCCTCGATACGGCGATGGATCATCATGATCACATCTGCGTCCTGCTCAATAGCCCCACTATCTCTCAGGTCATCGTTGCGGATAGGTCTCTGACCGCCCCGCATCTCTGACGACATTCTTCGCAACTGTGACAGGAGGATAATCGGCACGTTCAGTTCCCTCGCCAGGCTCTTGATCTCTGCGGTGGCATGGGCGACCTGTAGGTTGCGGGACTCGCCACCCGCCATGTCTAATATCTGGAGATAATCGACGGCAAACACTTCGATCTTCTTCTGTAGTGCCGCCTTCCTACACATGGCCTTCAGGTTGCCTATGGTGAGCTTATACGGGGCTGTGACGTACAAGGGCAGGCCCTTGGATATGCTCACCACCCGATCCATATCGCCCTCATATTTCATCCTACGGGCCATGACACGTGCCCCGATCTCCATCTCTGTCATCTCCTTGGAGAATAACATGGTGGGGTGACCTGCGTCAGCGATATGTTCCAGTATATTCACAGCCAATGATGTCTTGCCGTCCGATGGCCTGCCGCCAATGATGCACATTTGGCCTGGCTTCAGGAGGAGGGGCAGGTTGTCCAGGTCACGGAACCCCGTTTTAATACCCACCTGACCAAGTCCACCACGCAGTCTGGACTCCTTGACGACCTCCCGCAGCACATCCTCCATGGAGTAGATCTCGTTGCCGTGATCCTCCTCTACTGACATGGCGAAGACCTTGTTCTGCATGTCCTCTAGCACCTCGTCAGAGGTAGAGCCACGCCTCACCATCGCCGTCACATCACTACAGTATTGGATCATCTGACGTATCCGGGTCTTATCCTTGACCGCTTTAACGTGATATGTCAGATTGCTACAGGACGCACCTTCGATGATCTGATCTGCACGATCAAGTATCTTTAGATCGGTGGATAGATTGGATTCCAGCAGTGCACGGTCCATGTGCAACTGCTGTTCCCGCATCGTCTTCGCCATGCCGAACATCATTTTATGCAGGCTGACAGTGAAATCCTCCACGGTGATCTCGGCAAGCTCACCATCCAACAGGTCTGGTAGCGTGACCATGGAGCCGACGATCTCGCGTTCACTTGCTATCGCCGCTGATTGCTTCACGTTGATCTCTTCTTCCGAGCCTTGGGCGCCTTGCCCTCTCTATGACACTGAGCACACACCCAAATTCTATTCTCGGGAATGTCTTTTTTTCTACGACTGCCACGGAACTGAGCCACCACCTCCTCATGGCAGATCCGGTGACAGACCTCACAGTACATCAGAGCTGAATCCGAGTCCTCATTGAAGGGCCAGCCAGTGGCACCTGTGATGTGGCATTTGTGCTCATCTTCAGGTTGTGGCGATTCTGGTAAGGCAGGCATGGCATCCATTCCTAGCTCAAAAAACACGGCTCACTGGTTGTTTTTTCCCGTCGGGGACGGGCTGGGCCCGACATACCCAGCCACGCCCCGGCGAGATTTTTCATCGACTCAGACCCTGATTTTTGGGTCAGAAGGGAAGCTCTAGAGCAGACTCTTTGGTCTTGGGGTTGTGGTGCTCCTGCTTCTTGGACACCCCCTTGGACTTGCTCTTGAACTTGACCCGCACCGTGGGCTTGAGTGCACCGGAATCAGTCTCCTCCACCCTGCCCTCGTGCAGCAGGTAGGCGTTGAGAAAATGGGTATCGGTCGCCCAACCGGCATACTCACCCTCGAATCGCGGGGTCGCAGTGGTTCGCAGAGGGAAAGCGATGGCGAGTTGCTGCCCCATGGACTGAGCCAGGCGGACCACATCGTCCGCTTCGACAGAGAGGTGTGGGACGAAGAACAGCCGTCTGTCTGGAGCGTTCCCGCTCTTGCCCCCAGTGTCACTGACCCAGTAGGCTTGACCATCAATGTTGCGGAGGTTCATTGGGCCTCGCATACAGTGCGCGAAGTTGTGCTGCCCATCTTTCTTGCCGACTGAGACCCGCCAGAGGGTGGCTAGATCCGAGTTATCGTGTGCGTCGTTTGGCATGTTTATACTCCTAGTGTGCTTTCATTAAGGGAGGCGTCTGACAGTTTCAATTGATCGGATGGTTTTTTGCGTGGGTATTTGGCTGCTGGTGTGTCGTCGTCATACTTACTGTCCCACACCCCCTTGAAAATCTCAGCGTCCATACCCAGTTTGGACAAAGCCTTGGTGGTCATGTCAGTTTGGGACTTCTTCATGCAATCGTCACCGATCTTGATGTCGGTAAAGATTTCAAACGATCCGCTAGGGTAATAGAACACAGCACGGACCAACATGAGGTCACGCTCATCTAGTATCTCCCACTTCATATCACGTAGGCCCCACGTGGTGCCATATGGACCCCAAGCCTTAGTCGCTCGCTCAATCTGGTATTGAGCGTTGACGGTTGTATACTTACGCTTACCATATGAGACATCCTTAGTGAACTTGGGATCTGTCTTACCCCACGAGTCCCACATCTCCATGTTGCCAGTAGTCGGTTTTACTTTTTGGGTGACCATGTCAGTTCCTTATTTAATCAGCCATCGGTGAGCGTTCACCATTCCCTGATACATCCTGTATCCAGTTTTCATTTGTGAGCGTGACGGTTCTATGAGCCACGCACCTTCCCATGAATCAGATCGTTTGCTCGACACGGCAAATATAAAGTCACGGACCTCACCTGTCAACATCTTCCATATATCCTGATACATAGCAGCCTGTACATGGTACTGGAACGCCCAAACGGAGTCAATAAACTCCTCTTGCGTGCCGCAACTGGTGGTCTTGTGATCCACAATTGAGTTGGGTGTGATCTGGTCCCATTTACACTTGATCATCTGACCGGACTGATGCCGGACCACACCCACTAGCTGTGCGTTTTTCTCACTGGCGGCTGCGATCAGCCTGGGGAACTCCTTCTGGGCGTTACTCAATGCGGTGGCTAGAGCATCTCGTTCTGAACCATCTCTGATAAAGACCGAGTCATCCTTCTGCTTGATGAGCTGTTCCCACCGCTGACGACCTGCGGTGGTGCGACGATCTACTGGACCTGGGAACTGGACCTTGGAGTGATACGCTTTGGGGTTGGTGATGATCCAATCGTAGGCCGTACCGATTCTCAGATTGGCATCGCTACGATCCTGCGGCTGTGTGTAACCCAAGAACTTCTCGCACAGGATAGATTTGCTGACCGGGTTGGACGAGAAGTACTTCTCGTCGGGTACACCCCAGTAGATACCTGAGTCAGGGTTGGGATGCGTGAACTCGTCGAATGGTTTGGTATTCATACCGGAAATTCCATCGTGTACGTGCCTGTCGGTTTCGGTGCGGTCGGTTCCTGTGCTCCTGCCACCGTCATGTTAGACATCGGAATGCGCACGCACCACGCCTGATCAGGCTCACCATATGGCATATCCTCGCCCAGTTCAATGTCCGCACTCGGCGTGACCCTCTCCGTGTCACAAGTGTACCACGCCGTGGCGTTGGGAAAATGGACCAAGTAGTGCCAGCACACCTGGCCTACCGCTTCGCGCGAAGCCGACATGGCATCCATAAATCTTTCGCACGGAATAACCACACGTGGACCACAGCGGCTGAACCGTTTGGTGCACTCAGCATACAGCAGGAGGGCCACCAGCTTCTCGCCTCGATGGACACGGTATGGCTGCGAGCCGTCACTGGGTATGGTGACCGTGACGCCTAGTGACTGCTCGAAGCTTTGAATAGCCTTCATGATATTAGTTCCCGCAGTAACCCAGACACTCTTCTCTGAATCCCTCGAACATTCCCTGGTTAGGCTCGTCACCGAGATTCGCCTCGTCGAGGGGTTTTAGGGAGCGGTGAAGAAATGCCTGGCCGTCCATATCTTTTCCGTGTCGTATTCGTTTATCCACTGCCACAGCTTCGGACCACTCATCTGGCCGACGATCCCTGAGATCACGCCAAGTTCGATTGTCGTGGTAGGGGCAACCAATGCAGGCTGATCTTGGCATGGGTTGGTCAGGATAATGCTTCTTCAGCCAGCCCACGCAACTCTGTCGAGAGTACATGGCAGGCAGGTAATCATCTGGTAAGTTGCACAATGGGTAGACATTTCTCTTCCATAGTTCCCTTGGTGTACGAATGCGTACCATCTCATCTGAGGAGATACCAAACCAATGGTCTACAACAACCTCTTTCGGCCAGTGGGCGTTCTTCGACAGACCTAAGATATCTTTCTTTATAAACCGTTCGATGGGCACGATCTTGAATTCCGAGGTGCACTGGCGACGAATCAACCCCTCGGTTCCATCGGGGTTTAAGATATGAAGTGGCATCGTAGCGTACCGTTGACCGAGACCCTCTTTCCCGTCAACGAATCCTGTTACTGAAATCTCCTTGATGTTCCCGTTGTTAACTACCGTCAATGGAACACCACCAGCCTTGGCGAGAGGCTTCAGCCACTCCAAGTGATCGTAGACTTCCTGTGGTTCCCATCCAGTGTCGGCACAGATGGCGTGATCGAGCTTGGGCAACTCCCCTTTGAGTGACATCAACAGCAGAGTCGAACTTTGTATGCCAGCACCCAAGGATAGAATCTTCAATGGCTTCATGTATTGGCCCTCGATAGCACCCATGTGGCTATGTACCTGATGTCATGTATGTACTTGCTCACCGTTGAGTGAGACATGCCGAGATGTTCCACAATAAACTTGTATCCGTGCCCACGCATCATGAGGTCGAAGACCGGCAGCAGTGCGGGATTCTGACACTCGATCTTGGCTCGCAGAGATTCCTGTAGATCCAACGCCTCCACCTCTGCCGCACCATACTCCTGACGGTCTCGCACACTGGGGTGTACGTCACCCACAATCTTTACGCCATGTTCTGTGCCCAGGCGACGGTAGACGCCGAGTTTGCGGAGGTAGTCAATGCCACGACGCCTTGCGATCAAGAAAGCCAGTGCCCGGTCCCGTGGCCGCTTCTCCAGTAGACCGACGATGATCTCGGCGGCAACTTCCTCCACATCGCCGAGATGTTCGTGGGTGGGGTACCGTGGTGCCAGTTTTTCGGCGACCTGCCTGGCAATACGGATTAGATCCTCGGTCGTGCAGTGGTATTTACTCATGTGTGGTACTAACGGTACAGGGATGCCCGGAACTCTGTCGGAGGCCACCCCCATTGCCCTCCGCTGGTCTTCCACAGTCTCCACGCCTGCTGGTTCCAGCCCCGCTCACGTTCTGCCAGGCGACCTGGGTGGTGGGCGAGATAATCACGAATCTTCCCGTCGGCATCCTCGGCATTGCCGAAAGACCTGCGGACCACGGAGATCCGCTGCATCAAAAGCCGCAGGCCGGGATCGTCGCCATCGGTACTCATTCAGCGGTGACCTCCTCGGCAGGACTGTACACCACGCCACTTTCGATTGCATACACACGTTGTTCGAGTTCATTTAGAGCTGCACGCATATCAGCTAATTCGCTATCGACCTCCCCGTGCTCCCCTTTCACAGGTACAGGGATCAATTGACCCTGCCACATCTGCCGCAGAGGGTCTTTCAAAAAGTAACCAGCACGCCAGCCCATCAGGGAGCCGTCCCACTCCCATCGTGGCCTGCTGCCCTGCGGCGGGTACGTTTGGAGGCTGCCGCCCGGATGCGTCAGTTGATTTGGATTATCCTCCACCACCACTGAGTGATATGGCAGAGCTGAGAAGGCCATCGTTGGGTGCGCGGGGTATTTCTCCAGTGCTGCGATCATTGCCTTTATGTTTTCTTGCAGGTACAAATACTGATCGCGGCATTGTAGATAAAGCACGATGGTCTCGGAGTTGAGATCCCCCCAGCTCTTAATCATTGAGATGGAGTGGCGAACTACATCGGGCGTCGATGACACGCTGGATGGACGGTGGATCACCTCGGGAGGTGGGCCAGCACCCAACGCCCGTGAGACCTGGCTCAGGATCTCTCGCTGTTGACCGATGCGCTCCGCTGCGTGTGCGCTATTCACTCCCCCTATACTCACATACACCCGACCACAATTGACAGACTGGAGGATGCAACGGTCAAGAGCATCGCTACTGCTGGCGTGTAGCATCGACTGGGTATTGTACGGGGCTTCTAGGATGATGACGGGCTTCGTGTTCATTTCGGCACTCCCGTCGTTGAACAGACACATTTGGTGCGTGGGTATACACAGGCAATCCCGTTGCGGTACGCCAGGTTCCTGATACCAGATCGACTACGACCCAGGACCTTGGCGATTTTTTTCGTGCCATGCGTGGGATACCACGCATTCATCACCGCGAGTTCTAGTTTTGTATATTGTTTGGGCATGATATCTCCTTCTGGGTTGGGGTACGGGGGGACAAGATCTCGACGCTCGGGAATTCGTGGCTCTTACCTGGAGCGAGTGGGAGCACCCGCCAATCGTCATCCTCTTTCCACCTCTCCACAATGCCCTCCCCAGTGCTCTCGTCGATATAGTAGACCTTCCCCTTCATGGTGACATAGAGGCAGTCCTTTGATTTGATTTCAATTTTCATGGTAGCTCCAAAAGTTCATCAGCCGACAGGCTGTTAGTTTTAAAAGCGGGGGCGGCGTACCTCGTGTAACCGCCGCCCCCAACATGGGACGCAGTCTAGTGGTCATCGAGTATAGCAAAGCATTTCTGGATGTAAAGATCCGTGCCCCGCATGGTGGGGCCACCGTTGTGGAGGCGGCAGAGTTCGCTGAACTCGTAGGGCCTAGTGGCGTACCGCCGCCAGTAGGCCAGCATGATCCGCTCGGCATCACGCTGGTTGCGGACATCCTCATATACCAGACCTGGGTCTAGACCCTCACGTTTTAGCTGCTCTAGCCCATCGCAGAAATAGGATTTTCCTATTTGGTAGGGGCCGATGCTCCTGCCCCCGTCACCTACCGCCCAGTACGGGTCAGGGTGGGAACCAGTCTCCACCGCCCTTATAGTGTCGAGCACCTGCTGCATACTGACCACATCACCTAGGTCCAGGCTCATGGGCACAGTGAGCGGGGCGGTCGCTGCCAGTTGGTGATGCTCGATGCAGAATCTCTGGCCCAAGAGGAATCCCAAGGCGAACACGAGGCTGGTCACGAGTAGTCGGTTGACGTTCATTGTTTAATCCTTTCCGAATTGTGAGCGGAGTTCTGCTACTACCTCTGGATTCGCCTCCTTTTCACTGCGCAAGGCGAACACTACATGATCCTCCACCGCCATCTGGGCGAGTAACTTTTTGAGGAATTCGTCACCCTCATCTCTCTTGCCGGTCATAGATCGAGCCATGAGCCACTGACGCAGGTCTTGCACTATCTCCCCACTCAAGGTGAGCTGTGCTGACAGGGGGCTTGGATTCATCATTAGCTCCTTAGGGTTTACCCCTAGTTCGTACCCGATTTGGGGTAATAATGTAGTAATATTAAAAAAATTTACACTTTTTTTACAAAATAGGGAAAACCCCTATGGTGCTGGAGTTTTAATTTTGCGATGTTAATCATTAGTTATGCAAATACGTAAGTATTTGCTCCTTATGTTTGTTCCCCTTATAAAAAACGGAACAGCGCTCTGAGTTGTTGTCTTAAAAGGGACCGGTCTGTTTATATTCTGAGAGACTCATTCGTATCTCCTTCGGGGGGTTAGGGGTCAAGGTATATCTAGACCGAGATCAGTTCGGAACTGGTCGGCCTGAGCTAACAGGGCAGAATATGACGTGGGATCACTGTGTCGCAGGGATCGTGCTGCCTGTTCCACGCCCTGTAGGGCCTTGAATCGGTAAAGCCATGCTCGGTACGGTAACGGGTCACGGACCCGCTCCAGGTAGGAACGGTACAGGTCGAAACAAGCTGCACCATCCCTACCTGCTAGCTCTAGTTGCCACCTCGTGTCAATCATTGACGTGCTTCCTTAGCTCATCCTCGATAGCCTGTTGGATATCGTCGATGCTGATGATTAAATCCAACATATCGGGCGCTGGATCTCCACCATCTCTGAGTTTTTTGGCAGCCTGAGCAATGCCGGTGATAGAGTAGTGGGCGAGCGCCCTGTAATCCGTGTAACAGGTGTAGAGGGCCTGTGCCTGGTCGTATGTTGAGAGCCACGCCAGGTCTGTCTGTGATACATGCTCACGCATGGACTTTATCATCTTCCTGATATGTTCATCGCTCATCGTTGGCCTCCATCTTAAACTCTGACACTTCAACCACCTCGGGCTGGCGATACCTCGCTAAGCTCTTGGTGATGCCGTACTTACGGCCAGGAGTGAACTCGGGTGGAGCCTTGCTGAACTTGCCAAGGTGCAGATAGATTTTATCTGTGCGGACCAGCCCCTTGATGGAATCGGCCACCACTGGTAGGCTCTTGACGAACTGTTTCACATCGTCTGTGCCCTTGTAGGTCTTGGGCTGAACGTTCAGAAACTTTGCGCGTGCCTTGGGGTCAGACATCTTACCCATAAATTTTAAATATCCAGATACATAGCAATCCACAGAACTAACTCCTTTTATGTAATAGGTTGTCTGGACAGTCTCGTCTGTCTCGACTGTCTCGACTGACTCGACTGTCTCTGTTACCCTCTAACAGGTGAACAGTGCTAGATCCTTATCATCCAGCAGTAACTTGACCTTGCGTGCTGCTGTTTCGTTGCGGGGGTCCAGTCGGTTCTGTTCGATGGATTCATTGGCCCATCGACGCATCGCACGCAGCAGGGTCTCGGCCACTAGGGCCTGAGTGGTCCTGTGCTGCTGGTGCATGGCATCCACCAGCTCCTGCACTCCTGCCGCTCCTGACCTTAATTCATTCAGCTTCATTGTGGGTCTCCTGTTCTTGCTGGCGGTATCTGTCCGCCGTTATGTGGTCTGACATCTTGAATTCCAGGCGAGTTACGCGCTTGTCTAATGCATCCACAGCTATAATGAGCCGCTCGAATGTGGATTCCATAGCACCAACCCATTCCACGCTTTTTTCGATCTTGGCTATTCTCTGAGCAGTCGTCATGTTGTCTCCTTGTCTTCAAATATCCATCCGCACTGCCTACATCGGCAGTACATAACATCTCGCATCTTGCCGAGGGGGAGGCCGTAGCCTCCACATATCGTGCACCTCGGCTGATCATCTAGGTCATCTAGGTCATCTGGATCACGGTAGGGGCCGCTCATGCCATATCCTCCATCATTGATGCCTGGCCGTCAGGATCACCAGGCATCAGGTCCTTGACCAGTGCCGCCTTGTGGTCCACCGCCGTCTTGGCTCGCTTCATGTTCTCCCACCGGATATCTTCCAAGCAGCCTTGGCATAGCATGCTGTAAAATACACCGTCCCTGTCCGCAATTCCCGCATGGTATACGTACCACGGCGGGTCCATCTCCAGGTCATGGCCACCGCCGCAGCAGGAGCAGCTCCCGCCTGGCCGGTCACGGTTCTCGTGGTTCCAGGTCACGATCTTTGCATTGTTCTCCCGCTCCATCCGACGCCGCAGTGGAATCAGTGAATCATTCATCGCGGTTCCTTCCTTTGAGTTGGTGGGCCGTTGGTGCATTGACCGGTTCTTCGAGAACCACGTTCATCACCATGTTGCCCAATGTTTTGGCGTCCTCGATACGCTCTTCATCCAGGCACTTGAGCTGGTACGCAGTCAAGGCCCATATTGCTAAGTCTCTCGGGTTCATTGGCATAACTCCGGTTGTTGAATTACGAATTGTTGCAGGTCGCCCAGTGCCTCCACCACTGGTTCTTCGCCCAATCCGTGACACTGACTCACCACCTCCAGGCAGCTTTCCCGCAGTGTTTCCAAGTGGATGCCTGGCGTGCCACCATCCACCCCCGCAAAGCATTGGCCCCGGTCATTCGGATCGCACGCAGCATATCCGTGGACTTCTGACACTGTGGGCAGCCAACAGATATCATCTCGGCCCAACGCCTCGCACGCTTCGTGAAACAGGTCCAGCACCTCATCACCTCTATCATCTGCATCTGCCTTTACGAAATTGAAGTTCTCGTCGAATACTTCTCCCCATCCATCTCTTAAGCGGGTATCGCTCCACTCGGAGCCTATAGCTAGGCTAGTTTTAGTATTTCCGTTGTGCATTATGCGCTCCTGTTGAGAATTTGGGTGGCATCGGTTCATGTGCTGTTGTCTACTCTAATATTCGGCACAATCACCTGGAAAACTTGATACCAATTCTGAAATTGAGTGGTTTAATTTGCAAATGAGACTGAGTCTCAATAACAGTGAGCGCATAAAAGAACCCCCATCAGCGCGAAGCACTGACAGGGGCAGAGCGACCCTTTTAAAATCTTTAACCATGGCTCACATCCTCAGTTATGCGCATCAGATGGATTGGTTGTGCTGCTAATCCATCTGATTCGCACTCGCCCTCTACGGGAAATCGTTCCACAGTTATCTGTTCATTGCTATCGTCGATGTAGTACACCCAGCCGTTTAGAGTGATGTACACGCAAGTTTTGCGTACTTCAATTACCATTTTCCTGCCTTCTTTCCGGGGTATAGCCCCTTTTGCTGTTGCATTCTTTATCCTGCTTGAAAGATGTACGGGTATCGCGGTTCGATGACAGTCTCACCCACGGGGACCACGTAGAGGTCGGCAATACGCTGCTTGTCGCCGTTCCACCAGATCACGAGCGGCTGGTCCAGGTCATGCGGATCATACCCTGCCGCCTCCAGCAGCAGCGGTATACCCGTATCCGCTAAATCCTCTACCGTTGGTTCCAGTGCTATACCCTCATGGTATAGCTCATCGCAGGCCCATTCGTACAGCTCGATCACTGTGACCGACTTGATGCTAATCGTACCTGTCATGGCCGTCTGCTCCCTATAGGTGATCGGTAACATTGAACCGCGCCACGGCTCTCCCTGCATCTGTCACCACTGTTGCCCATATCATGGCCTGCACGGCGGCAGGCTGGTGATCGGTGCCAAGCCGATCATTGAGAATTCGGGCAGCAGTAGCTACCCTGGACGATGCGCGACGATGAACAGCCAGGCCGGACAGCTTTGGCTGATCGACGCCTAGCGCGCGGCTCATCCAGACATCCAAGACGATGGCCTGGGGATTGCCTAGGATTGCTTTTGAGAAGGGACCAACCTTGACGCCGCGCACGATGCCGGTCTGTTCATAGCGGCGTAGCGCTATGGCCACAGTCGGCAGTATCCCGCTTGGAATAGTGCCACTGCGGATGTATTGCAGGGCCAAGCGGATGTTACGGCGCACTGCTACCCGTGGCGATGTGATCGCCAAGATGTCGCCCAGATATTTGGGCGATATCGTCCTGCCCAGTTCAGCGGTCAGACGCTGGGCAGCGTCTGCAATCTCCACCGCCGCCTGTTCATACCAGTCAGCGGAACCGATGCCGCGCTGGGCCAGGTCGGCCAGTCGCGCGGCACTTGTCATCCGTGGAATCTTGATGTTTTTCATATACAACCTATCGACCGATCAGTCGATCGACTTGAGAAAATCGTCTGCCATCGGTTCGAGGGCTGGAAAGTGGTCAGCGTCTGCCATCGGTTCGAGGGCTAAAAATTTAGACTTTGAGTGGGCAGCGTGGCCTGGATGGGGTAGTCAAACTGTGGAGTTTGAGTAATCAAAATATGCTGTTTGAGTAATCAAAATATGCTGTTTGAGTAGTCAAAATTGAGGGGTAAAAAATACCCTGGCAACGTTCGCCAGGGTATTGGGTTAGGTTTAGTTGTGGGGCGGTAGTTTTAGCTAATAAATTTATCGATCACGCCATCGACGATATGAACCCGCGCGTAGAATTTATGTGGTTCGGGGTATTGCGGTCCCTCTATTACTGCTGGGCCGTCATTTACGGGGAATAGGCCAGAAGGGGAGTAGACTCGAATATATTGTCCCTCTTTAATCGCCTGCTTCAATGCCCTCTTGCTTCTGAAATTGTAGTCCGTGTACATATGTGGTCTTCCTTAGTGGTTAAAGGAATCGTGCATTTGCTGCGAACGCAAGGCTTGGAGCATTGCACGAATGTAGTCGTAGGTCTGCCGCTTGGTTCCGCGGTCGGATATGGCAATCGAGCCGCCCATTGATTCTAATCTGGTGCCGCCGTAGGCGTATCCAATGGAGTAATCTGCCCATGGCTGAAGCGCTTGCAGTTGCGATAGAGCAAACTCCAATTGTTGTTTAGTGATTGGTGGCAATGGTATCCTCCGTTTGGCGCGAGCTATCCTCCGCTTGGAACGTCCACGCGCATTGCCTACAGCGGAATATGCTCTCGCCAGGAGAGCATTGTCCTAGCGCGACCGGATGACCGGAGCACATAGGGCAGCGAGGGAAAAGAGACATTTGATCGGGATCATGGCGGTACGTCATATCACAAACTCCTGTGGGCGTAATTGCCCTACCTCATTATCGGCATTCCTTGCGTAACGACTAAACAAACCACACTGAACATATAACTAGCCAGGACGATCACCCGCCAGGACGATCACCAGCCATACGCCTGTTAGGTGTTTGTTCAGCCTAGCAAAACCCTACCAGCCAGGAGCCGCAAATTGCGATTGAGTCTCAATCTCAAGACCGGAATTGAGACTGAGTCTCAGTCGCGGGGGGATAGCAGGGGGGCGTCTTTGGCGAATTGTAGTAAATAGGTTCATACCCCTCCCTCTCACCTCCCTCTCACACGCTCCTCCCTCCCCCCTAACGCCTTCCCTCCCCCACACCACCCTTCCCCCTCACCAAACGCTCGGAGCCGTTAGACGGCATCCTAGGGGGGTACACCGTAAAAGGGGGTACGGGTAGGAGTCCCACGAGTTGTGGGTCTTTTCTTACAAGAATAGTATCGTCGGTTTAAGTGCTACATGTAATATGGAGTTTTTTGGTCTAATTTACGATATAGACTGTTGTTGGGGCGGAGGGGAATGAATTGAAAGTGATCATGGCTGGGAGCAGATCTCTAGCCGACTTTGGGCTAGTGTTGGAGGGAATAAAGACCTTCCCGTACCAGATCACGGAGATCGTCAGTGGCGGTTCTCGCGGTATTGATCTCTTGGGTGAGGACTGGGCAAAGCAGATGAAGTTACCCAAGACTCGGTTCACAGCGAACTGGAAGCGTTTTGGTCAAGCTGCTGGCCCGTTACGGAACTCGGAGATGTCGGAGTACGCTGACGCTCTGATAGCGATTTGGGACGGCAAGTCCAAGGGCACTGAAGACCTGATCCGCAAGATGCAGCGGAGGGAGAAGTTGGTGCACTTACTGGAGTACGTAGATGCCGATCCAGAGCCGTAGCACACGTGGTGCAGCGGGCGTGAGCAGGTACTCATACAGGCGGTGCCACAATTGCTTGTATTGGAACGGGTCGGGGGCAGATCGGGAATCCGAATGTATATCCCCAAAAATGACACCGATCAACATTGACAGGGGATGTCGTTCAAATGCCAAAGACCACAAAGTCCTCCTCACTGGAAGGCACTTCGCCTGCATCAACCACATCTATGCGCCCGACAAAGAGCTGCCAGGTTGATATATATTCAATATGTCCCGTGTGTGCTTCCCCTCTTACTCAGCATGGATGCAAGGGGTTTTGTGGCAGATGCGGTCACCAGGTGTATTCATGCGCTGACGGTGGCGTGTGAATAAGGCACCCAGGATATTTCGATTTATCCAGAATTTATCGCCACGCACCAGGTATGAGTTACGGACATCGTCCTGGTATGCGGAGGTACTGGTCAAAGCTGCCATGTACTACGAGAACATGGAAATGGAGGCTGCCAGAGCCAATGGCGCAATCGCCTGGGGCGACAGTCAGCTAATGAAGGATCTGCAACGTATTACCAGCAGGGAAAGGGGAATGGACAAAGCCGATAAGTGGTTGGCATCTAAGATACGAGATTCCGCTGTACAAGCGGCCCATCGTCGGGGAATTGACGCGAGGTATTAAGTCCATGATAGATGACGATATTCCCTTGAAATCCCGTATTGGTGGTGTTGTTGTACCCCCTGTAAACCTGAACCCATATCAGGTTGCCGCAAACGTGGCATTTAACATGATGGCAATGACGGCTGCATTTCCACCTGAGACCCCTGCTGAGGCCGAATTGTTGTCTAAAAGCATGTCGAGAATGATTACACATCTTCTAAGTCCTATTGATGAGGTCACAACGGAGGATTGATGGAGTGGCACATCAAGTCTCTATACATTGGTGATCTAGAGATACCGGTAGAGCACAAGAAGATTAAGGAGTATGGATGCTGGACAGACGAGGGCGGGAGGCCGAGAATCATCATGTCCACCATGATCAAGGACAAGGGCGTGTACTACTCCTCACTCCTTCACGAAGCAATCCACGGAATCGCAGAACTGTATGGTATCAAACTGAAAGAGGGCCAAGTCAGGATTTTAGAGATGGGGCTTTTCAGCCTCTTAAAAAAGAATCCCCACTTAATCTCTCATTTCGCCAGCGAACCAACAGAAACTTCCTAGCAGAGGTATGCAGGCATGAGTACAGCGGACTCTTCCAAAGAGACCTCTGCCCGATCTGTGAAGGTAAAACGCCGACGGAAGACCCGCTCGGCTACTTCAACCGATACGGGCACCTCGGATATCGAGGTCTCTCAGGACTCTGGTCAAAAATCAAAAAAGGCCAACTCTCACAAGCAAACTGGGGATTCTACTATCCCCATATTATCCGAACCGCAAGAGGTCGAACGTCGCCACGCTACAAGCTCTGGGCCTGTTGGCTCCTCTTCCTCGTCCGATCTTACAACGCAGGTATTCCAGATATCAGATCAACACCGTTCGCTCTTCGAGGAGGCCCTCGTAGAGTGGATGAGCCAGAAGGCGGGGGACAGAGGTTCACGGCAGGCTTTCGGAATCGCAAAGTACAAAGCATATGCTATGCAGATGCTCCTGAAGTCAATGGAGCATAATCTTCGCGTTAGCCAAGAGAAAGACAAACGTGAAAGACTTGACTCCGGTAAGCCAACAGAAATCCCTGGCACAAAAGACTCTCTTGACGCTAGAATCGGCAGTCTCCTCGATAAGATCGACGTTGCGGGAGTCAAGTTTAAGCCAGGTGGAGATGAGGAAACTGTGGAATCTGTTGAAGGAAGCGGAGCAGGCAGCTAAGGACGCTGAGATTGAAGTCTGCATCGCCAACTTCACCGACAAGCAGGACAGCCTGCTCAAAGCCTGGTACTCTGGTACCTACAGTAAAATTGCCGCTATGGGTGGCAATCGAAGTGGAAAGACTTATTCTGCTGCGGCTCTCTTCGCAAAACATATCCGTGATGACGCACGGCCAGGAGAATACTGGTGTGTCTGCCCTAAAGCTGAAATCAGCGTTAAGGGGCAGCAAAAAGCGTTGTGGGAATTACTACCTAAATCCGGCTTCGGTAAGTTTAAGTGGAATGCTAAGTCAGGATTCGGGTCCACCAACCCGATGTTCATTTACGACGAATGCACTGCCGAAAACCCTGACGGACGAAATATCGAGGTTTATTTCAAGACACTGGCACAGTATGAAGACGACATGCAATCATTTGAGTCCATGTCAGTTATGGACTGTTGGATTGACGAAGCCGTTAGCGAAGAACTCTTCGCCGCAGTGGAAACTCGAATCATACTTAATGATGGAAAAGTACTTATCAGTACCATTCCTTCCCAGGCAGCGGAGTGGATGTATGAAGTAATACACCATGCTCAGGACGATGATGGTGTGTTTTTGGTGGAGATGTTCCCAGAAGACAACCCGATAATGACAGAGGAGAAACTCTCACGCTTCATTAAGGCGATACCATCACACCTGCGTGATATGAGATTGGCCGGTAAGTTTCTCATGGCGGGCGCCCGAGTCTACGTGGAGTTTGATACAGATCGACATGTGCTCAAGCATACGGACGTACCCAAAGAGGTTTCATGGTATGCGTGTCTGGACGAGGGTATGGATCACCCCACTGCATGGCTGCTTGTGGCGGTTGATAAAAGCGGAGCACTGTATGTATACGATGAATACTACAGTCGGAACCAGCCACCTACAGAGGACGTAAAGGCGATCTCCGCGATACAGGGTAAAAAGAAATTGGTCTGGCCCACTGTGGCTGATCCAGCCCTGTGGCAGTCCCGCAAGACTGGTATGTCTGCCATAGCCTATCAGGACGCTGGCCTGCCAGTGATCCCAGGCGTGTCAACAACAAAGTTTGGTGAGGACCAGGCGGTATATCGAATCAAGGATTTACTTCGTGAGGAACGATTGTTTGTGTGCGAGTCCTGCACAAACCTGATCAGGGAGTTCCATCTCTGGAAGTACAAGCGAGATCGCCAGAACAAGCCACTCCAGAAGGATGCATACGAAGACAGAAACAACGATGGGTTGGATGCCCTTCGATATCTGTTAACTAAGGTGCCAAGATATGTTGAGCGTAAGCGGGGAAGTTTTATGTCTATACCTTTCGATTAGTCTCGGACTGGGTGTAATTTTGGGTGGTACTCTTAGCGTGACCTGTTTGTTTCTGGGCATGAAGAGTAGAGAAAACATCAACCGTGTTGGCTCTGCAATGCCCATTGCTAGAACGAGCAGTCCAGTAACCGAGGAAAAGATTGATGTTGGGTATAAGAATCCATACGACGAAGGAGATGTAAATCGTGAACATGACACCCGATAATGACCATCTGTATGGTGGGAAAAAAGTGATCAATGCTGTAACGAGAGTTCTTTATTTTAAGCCCCAGATACGAACGGAAACAGAATTCCTAGAGGATTTTGTTGGTAATGAGGTAACGGTGCAGAAGGTATTGGAGGGGGAAAAGAAGGGGTTTTACGAGTTTCGGATGAGTTTGGTGCCTACCACAAAGGTAGAAATTCCTAGAGATACAAGCAATGCCGGATCAGCCAGTAAGAAGCCAAGAAGTTCTGGACGAACTAAGACAAAAGGCTAGAGACTCAGGTTCAGAACGCAGACGACATGAGCAGCAGTGGCGTAACAACCAACTGTTATCTGTCGGTGCGTTCAAAACCGTGTTCAAGGAATCTGACAAGCGGAGGAAATATACTCCGGTTGATCGGACATCTAGCATTATTGTGACTCAGTGGTCGATCCAAACGGAAACGCCACCGAGACCTATATACTCACCCAGGGAAACCAACGACCCGCCAATCTGGTATTTGGAGGATTCAGGGTCACAGAAGATTCAAGTTGCGATGCAGATGGGCCTGCAACTCCAACTCACTCCCGAACAGTTGGGCGGCGAGTTCCCCATCTATGACGAAGAATATAAGCAGCTTGCCCAGCTCCCTGATCCCCAAACCATGCCAGACCCCAACGCTCCTCCGCAGGCGGATGAGCAGGGCAACCCCATTCCACCGCCACCACCACAGCCACTGTTCGCAGAGGACGACTTTGTACGAGTGGACGATTTCGTGGCGGCAGAGGCTTTGACCCAGGAACTGCAAAGCGAGTGGGAGGCGCAGCATGTTGACGAGTTTGTCAGACAGAATATCTTTGACACCATTGTGCTGGGGCACCGAGATGTACTGTTCCAGTACGATGCAGAAAAGAGTATGGGTAAATTAGTTGACCTGTACCCGTGGAACGTGTGGTGTGATAAGTGGCAGCGAACCAATGCGGATGGCGACTACTATCTCATCCTCGAAATCCTGAGCCTGAAGAAGGCGAAGTCGCTGTATACTGATATCCCCGAGGAGATGTGGGAAGATATTATTGATGTAGACATTATTAACCCTGGTGAGGACCGGGGTGATAAGTTCAGCATGGGATCTGGTTCTGGCCGAGAAACGGTTCAGAAGTGGACTATGTTTGAGCGGAACAATCTTTATCCACTATCGCCCGAAGAGGCTGTGGAACAAGGTCTTGTAGAACCTCGGATGGAGTTTGTTTCCGTACCGGAGAGAGGCGAGTTGGGTGAGCAGGTACTCGATCAGGACGGCAAGGTTAAGATGATGTCCGCCCCAGACCAGGCGGTGACTGAGGCTGGATTACCTGTATTCACGTTAGTGGAAACTGGAGAGGACACAGACCCCGAGGCGGCAAGCTGGCCGAAGAGGACGGGAGTCAGGCAGCTTGAAATGATCGGGGATGTTATTCTCCTAGACCAAGAGACAGAGTTCTCTGATATACCTATTGCTCGCAACAAGAACATTCCTATTACGGACAGCCCATACGGTCAGGGTGAACCTTTCCGTCTGGCCCCTTTGCAGGAGTTGTTGAATCGTATATGGACCCTGTTCCGCGAGCACGCTAGGTTTTTTGCTCAACCACAGAAGTTGATGCCCGTATCCGCCATTGAACGAATGGAAGGAGAAATGGGCCGCATCTTCTCCAGTGCCAAGGAAACCATCGGAATTCCCGATGATTTAATTCATGCTTATGGCGACATCAAAAGGGTTATTCAAACACTTGACCCGCCACAAATACAAATTGCGTTCGTTAACATGCTCGATCGTATTACAGAAGCTATGGACAATATTGGCGGCACGGTTGAAGTCTTGCGAGGTGAGGCTAAGAGTGACTGGTCGGGCGCGACGGTTGACAGGCTTACTAATGCTGCTCGTGGACCGATTGGAGCAAAAGCGAGACATGCATCATCGGCACTAGCCTATCTAGCTGGTGTGTGGGCCAACGCCATTATAGACTTCACCCCGTCCGATGTGTGGTCTGAACGCAATGGCAAATACAAGCCACAGGTCTTGGATGCAATGCGGTCCCGGTTAAAGAAGATTGGATTTGATGTCAAGGTGGAAGTGAGTGGGTCTGGATCACGAGAGTCTAGAATCATGAAGCTGAATCAACTTGCGTCTACTGTGCCAATGCTGGCGCAGTCGCCGACGTTCTTGAAGATGCTTCTCGAACAACAGGATGTGCCAGAAGCCCAGGCTATTGCTGCTGAAATGGTGCAGCCTGCACAACAGTAATACATTTGGAGATTTGACATGGCGGAAGAGGAAGTATTGGCTGATCCAACCGAGGATCAATTACAGGACATGTTGACCGAAGAGTTAGATGAAGATCTGCTGGAGGAGGTTTCTGAAGAGGAGCCCACGGAAGATGATGATTCTAATGATGAGGAAACTCAAGGAGAGTCTTCAGGCGAGGAGGAGGCGACGGAAGAAGCCCAAGCGGAGGAGACCAAGCCAGAGGCAAGCACCAGTGAACAAGTAGAACTTTCGGAGACAATTAGAAAGGCCGCAGCTACATTTGAAAATGCTGCGAATAGACTTCGTAATACCCCCAGTGATCAGAACTTGATGGCGGCGGAAAAAGCCAAGTCAAAGCTGGATCAGCTACTTGAGCGAGATGATACGAATGACGAGTTGTCGGCAATGCCAGGGGGGCAACTTGTTAAAACCGTTGCAGAGCAAGTTCAACAACAACAGAGTGATCTTGAATCCGTTGTTACGTATATCCAAAGGCAAGCGGAATCGAATCAAGCTGACTTAGCCACACTCCAAGAGAGGCAGAGGCGAGCAGATTTTGATTCTCAATTCCCTGACCTTACAGGTCGATACGACGAGATGACTCAAAAGACGCTGACGACCTTACAGCAGAATCCACCACCCGGCGCGGGTAGTATTCCTAGTGGCCTGTGGGACTATATCGTGAGCAATACATTTAGTCAGGTTGTCGAGGATGAGATTGGTAGGACGGCTTCCGGTAAACCAACGGCACAAACCGGCAAGTCCACTGGTAAATCAACCGCCAGTGTAAAGAGACCGAAAGCAACCTCATCAGTTAAAACCAAGTCAAGAAACACTTCGGACACCCAACCCTCAGAATCTGACGCTTTACGCGAACTGTGGGCGGATTCCGAAGACTAGGAGTTAATACAATGGCTAGAGCAGCTATACGCTCAGGATTTCATGCATACGCGAATGAATTTGTTGTTCCGCGCATGTTCTCGGGTGTGTTCAAGGTAACAACCCTGTTGCCTGCCCTTGCCCAGTTGGGTTCTGTCGATGGCAATCTAGGTCGTAAGACCTCGGGCGCGATGATCGGCAAGTCCCTGCCGCCGGGTAAGAAAGCAACACTACGTGGAAGTACGCAGGCGCAAATCTTCTACCAGCTTGCAAAAGTTGGTGGCGGGAAGTATATTGGTGTTGACGACACAGCAAGTTCTGCTGGTTCTTCGAGATCATCTCGCCAGAAGTCGTCGGCTTATGTTTCCTGGTTCGAGCACGAGCAGCCAATTGCGGTCGAAAATCAGCAGCTTGATGCTGCGGGTGGCGGATTTGCAGTTGGAAGTATTGTGGACGATTCAACTCAAATGGCTCTTGAAGAGCAAATTGAGCAGATTTCTACTGATATCTATACGGGCGATCCGACAGAATCAGCGGAAATTTGGGATGCACCGCTGGGTCTCCAGCAGTGGATTCATGGTGCCAATACTGCGGCTGGTGTAGATCGAACCGCTTCGGCAAATCAATACTTCCGTGGCGAACGAAGCACGGGTGCTCATACCCTGAGCCTCAGTTTTATCGATGCGGTATGTCTGGAGGGTGTGTCTGGTGCAGACGATAGTGGCACCACGACCCCGCTCTTCAATAACAGTTCACTTGCGAACCTGATTGTTGTTCCGAACGCTGGATACAACAAGCTGAAGCAAGAGGCCCTGTCTCGTAATGTTGGTACTCGTCAGACCACATCGATGCCCAGTGGTGGTAGCGTTGGCTACTTGGGTGAGTGGATTGACTACAACGGCAAGATGATCGTTCCAGATCCATATTGCCCAGCGTCCAGTATCTTCATTTTGGATAGTTCAACTTGGTTGTTCCAGACGTTTTCTGGTAAGAACTTCACAGTTCAGAAGTTCCAGAACCTACGTGAACTACAGCCTGGCACAGGACAACCAGACCTGACAACCTCCGCATCGGTGGTTAAGGCTCGTCTACTGTGTTTTGAACCGTGGAAGAACTTCCAAGGCACGAACGTAACGTGATTCCTCCTTCGCGGTCCCGTGGGAAACCTCGGGAGTACCACGGGGCTTTTTTCTTTTTTAGGAGATTTATAGAATGGCTACAACTGTAGACACTCTGTCTAGCAACCTGAAGGCGATGGATCAGGAGGTGCATATTATCAATTGGGATGGAACAGATGCGACCGAAGAGGTCACAACTGGACTGTCCGTGATTTATGCAGCTTCGATCTGTGACGCTTATGGGACCGGTGCTGGGCACACAGATGATGATCTCGGCTTAATCGAGATCGACGAAACTCTTGCGGCTGATGGTTCGATTACGACTGTCAGTAATGCAATCACAGTTAATAGAATTGCTTCAAATTCTGGAGGTACGTTGGCTGTGCAGCAAACGTGTCTCATCCTCTGGGGCAAGTCATAAGGGAGGTGAATCATGGCTTTTCTTCCCTTTGAAACTAGCATGGGTGGCGGGACTTCTGGAGGTGGCATTCGTGTCTATCTTAAGGAAGTCACGCTGTCTAGTGGAACTGGTACGGTTACCACACCTTTTAGTGCCGTTCATGCAGCCTTCATTACACAGAAGGATGCAACCGCTGTTGCTGATGGGGTTAGTTGGACCGCAACTGGTGGAACCATTACGGTGGATTCATCTAACGGGTCTAGTGGAGAACTCTATTCCGTTCTTGCTATAGGGGTCTAACGAGTTGTGGGGAGGGAAACCTCCCCCACTCTATTACAATTAAGGGTCTTTATTATGTCATGGCATGACGAATATTCTTTGCTTCCTTGTGAAACTAGTCTGGGGAGCGGTACTCATAGTGGTCGTCTTCGTGTGTTTATTGGAGAGATAAATATTGGTAGCGGGTTTGGTCATTTTTACACAAATTTCACCGAAGTGCTTTTGGTTCTAGTTGCCCCTAACAACGCTTCTGCGGTTGCTGACGGGATTAGTTGGACGACTAGTGGAAGCAAAACGCATGGAAATGGCACCGTTGTCTTGGACTCATCTAATGCTTCGGCATCTGGATGGCATTCCGTTCTTGCCATAGGAATCTAACGAGTTGTGGGGAGGGAAACCTCCCCCACTCGCTTTTTTGGAACTTATACTCGGTTATTAGGATGAGATATGGCCCGAGCAAGTACGACACTGGAAGAGATCAGGTTCATCGGGCAGAGGCTTGCGTTGCAATTACCAGACGCAGGCTTTGATAAGAGGCGATGGGATATAGCATTTCAAATCGCCGCTGATGAGTTTGTCCGAAAAACCAGATGCATTAAAACATCTGATGTGTCTTTGTCGATGACTGTGGATTCTGCGTTCTTGGATTATAACTCAATTACGGATATGCATCCAAGTCGTGTGTATGAAGTTGAGCTGTTGTATCCTGGTGGTAGTGCCTGGGCAGACTCAACCACATACGCCATCAACACACTGGTCACGCAAAGTAATAAATTCTATGTGTGCCAGGCGGTTCACACTGGACCTGGTGACGCCACCACATCTCCAGCCACGGATACCACCAACTGGTCCGTGGTGTATACGGATGTTGTGGCAGAGGCGGTACGCAGGGATTATGATTGGGTGCGTGACAATCTATCTGCACGGTCCAATCAGACCTACAACCCTGGGCAACCGTTTAACGTATTCAATACTACGTCTGGTGAGTATTACGTAGGGTTTCAGGAGTCTGGCACCGACGCTGTGTTCTCGTTTATCCCTGACACGGCGTGGCGGGTGAGATTCATCTACTGGTCACCAGTGACCTCGTGGACGGCTGGATCGATGGGGGTCTATGACGACAGTACCGAGTACAACCCTGGTGATGTTGTTTCTAGGTCCGCTCTCTCTCATCTAGCCCTTGTGACGACGACTGGAAACGACCCTCCACACGCCGACTGGGATACATTTGGTGGAACCAGCACCTACCCTGTAGTGGCACCAGCCACGGCCACGATCAATATCCCTGACGATATGATTAAGGGTGTGGCGATGTGGGGTGCAACAGCCTACTACGATTTTGCCACTTCAGGTAAACGACATCAGGCTACTGGTGAGTTCCAAAGGCATATATTGGATTGCCTTGGTCAGGTTGGTGACCAAAGGACATCTACCGTAAAAGAGGAGATGTTTGACTAATGGCGTCCTTTGGACCCAAGCATCGTGCAACTGGTGGCACCTTTGAATCTCCTCTGAGTACCATTCGGGTTCTGGAGGGTGTTGTCGAGAAGCGTGCTACCCAAGTATCGAATATCACGGCCCACAATGTCGATGGACTGGCGGTGAAAACTGTTATGTCCAACTACCAGTATTCTGGCACGTTCTCTGGCGTCTATGTACAAGGTACACCCAAAACCGACACACTGAATGACACGCCAGCAGGAACACTCACCGTTAAACTTGGCACTGGAGAGAAGTGGACTGGCTCGTTTCTAATTGAGGAGATAAGAGTATCTCCCAATTATGTGTATGAGGATGACGTTGAAGTTGCATTCTCTGGCGTGTGGAACGGGACGCCAACTGTGACGAGGACATAATGGCTAAACTTTCTCTATTCCAATTTAATCGTACCCTCGGTCGGAAGAGGGGGCAGAAGCGTGATCCTGCAAATAAGCAAGATGATGGCGAAGATGTCAAAGCGGATGAGGCCGCAAATCGTCAAGTGGCTGACCTGAAACTGCACCTGTCGGAACAGACGAAGGTGATGCATGGCATCGCCACGATGGTAGCCGCGCTGCCTCAACGAGTAGCCAAGATAGTCATCCAAGAATTGGAGAAGAAGTAGAGTGCCTGCAACTGTTACATTAGATATTGATGAACAGACCATGCTCCAGCTTGGTGTTGAGAACTATGACAACACGCGAGCGGTGCGAGGTTATTATGCAACAGGGATGGATACTGCCAGTTCCCGTGCCCACCTTGAAGAAGCAATCTTGGCTGTTAAAACCAAGCTAGCGGCGGAGGTGTCCGGTAGCCAACTGTCTGGTACATACCATCACCCAGATGACTGGGATGCTACTCCTCACGTTGGGGTTGGCCTTGGGCCTGATTTAGATGTTGTCATAAATAGTCGCCACCCCGTTCAAACCATAACGGCTTCGCCCATTGGACACGATGTCGTTGGTACGATTGAATATGGAAGAACGCAGTTTAGCCCAGCAACATATGATGCGTTTGCGGTATGCCAGGAAGCAACCCTGCCAGCAGGTAAAAGAACAGTCATATCCATCAAAGATCCAATTGTAGTGGATGTAGGCAACAGTGAGATGCTTCCTGGGGGATGGGGACTCTATATTGATCGAACCAGAATCTCTTACAATCGCACTCAAATCACGGTGAGAGATGTGGTTGATTACCATCCAAAAGCGTTTCAACTGCAAGGCAGGGAGGTGTATCACGCCCAAAATCAAGATAACCCAGGTATAAAAGATTCAGTCAATAAGTTCCCTGTGTATATCAATGGTCTGAGGCGAGAGTCAAAAACTATTCGTTTTATGGATATGAATGTTGAACCGTTTTCAACTGTGGACGCACTGAAATATAAGGTGGAGTATACATTCCTAGAAGACCCATTTGGATTCTTCTCAAGGCCATTATACATTAAGTCTGTTTATTGTGATAATATTCAAGATGCCAGTAAGAAAACTAAAAATTGCCCCGCAGGTATTGTTGGCACTAGTATTCTGATTTATAAACTGGGGCCTGCCTCGTCTGGATTAAGGGAAATGGATTATGCTAACCTGTTTCCCGTGTCTAGTGCGCTTGCACAGGTACACATGCATGTCAATAGTGATTATGTAAAAAATAAAACTGACACATGGTCTGAGTTTGTCGCCACGGGTCGCGGGGGCAGGGATACCAGATATCAAGATCCAACTCAGAATATTGCTAGTCACATGAGCGTACTACAGGTTGACCCGGATACATTATAATGAGTTTATCGAATGGGCTACGAGCGATTAGGGCTATTGGGCGGTTGTTCTCTAAGTCATCACAGGAGGATATAAACTATAACTTCGCCCGGTGCGTACCGTATGACCGCATTACGGTCAGCAGTCCGCTATCCATTAGCAGCAGTGCTGTCGGTCATGTACATTTAGGAATGGATTTTCCTAGTATTACATCTGGCATTGATGCTGACAGTGATAATGATGGTGAAGGAACCCCGCAATTGTGCGTCCATATTGGAGACTTAAGGGGTGTGATAAAATGTGATACCGATGGCGGTGGCACAGTGGAGATAGATGATATGATGTTTCCTGTCGGCAACTGCGATACCAGTGTCGTTTGAACTGGGGACAGGGAGGGACTAATGGCGATCTCATTCACAAACTGTAGATGTTGCGAATGTTGGACGCTAACCCGACTTGATGACGGCACGTGTGGACAGCAAACAGTCACGATTAAGATGTATGGTCATTTTGATCGTAACGTGGGGGACATCCTCAAGATTGACAACCATTGCTGGAAGATCACCTATGGACCCTCGGGTGGATGTGAGGGTGCTGTTGAGCAGGCTGGAGTTCTAGCTGAATGTCCAGCAGATTGTCCAGTCGCTGAGATTGATGAATGCAAACTGCTAGATCCGTGTGATGGAGCCATGGAAGGCCAACTTATTGTCAAGAAAGATGACTTGGCTGGCCGTGACAATGTGGTTAAATTAAGAGACCCCACTGGACGCGAGGAATGTTACGAGCAAAAGATTGATGTTCCATGCCTCAATGTGCAAGAGATCGAAATAGTAGATGAGTATGCTAATTGTCTAGATTGTACGCCACCAATCGAGTGTTGTACATGCGCTGACTGTTCATTTGAACAAACTCCCCTGGCAACATCACCATCTTTATTATCTTTTAATTTTCACTATTTTAATGGTGTATCAGGGGATAACCCAGTATTGCGCACCATTGGGTCACTTGTGAAGGCTGGGACGGAACTAGGTCAGGTTGAGGGTGACCCAAGAGACCGAATGATTTATGGTGGTGATCAGGGGGCGATCAAAGGTGGCAACACTTGCGCCGTGTGGGAGGGCAAATGTAATGTCTGGAATGGTACAGACCCGGTATGCCCAGGCACTGTAGATACAGAGACCCCCCCTCCGTCCCAGGCAGTCACGGGGGATCTTTTTAGTGCACACAATGCCGATATCATTGTTTGGTATGGCAGTACCAATAAAAACAAACCATGCAGTGATGTGCCATCGGGGGATCGCAGATGGCGGTTTGCAGTGGAGGGATATGGCGGTTTTGGAATTGACGCCGACGCGAATCACCATGAATGTTTTTTTGGTTTTGAAGATCATGATGAATCGAATTGGTTTGATCTACATAATACAGAGAACGTATGCGGGGATTTGGTTGGCAGCGGTGCGATAGATTGTTGTGGTGGCGATTGCACTGTGAATAGAAATTGCCCACCTACCTCTCCTCAGGTAGATTGCAGTTTTCATTTTTCATCTGGCATTTCAGGCCAGGACATCTTAACGGTCCTTCACGATGAATGTTGTCCGGTAGCACCACCATGAAGCGAATAAGGATTAGGGATATACAGCATTATTTGGATACGGGCCAGCGAGATCAGGAGTGGTTAGATGAACTCCTAAATCGGGCTGACTCGGTATCCGATAGTTTTGTACTGATTGGTGATTATCATTACGGTGAGATTGCACGCAAGACTGGAGATCCCAGGTCAGCGAAAGCGGTTCCAGTGAAACCGTCAGGTCGCCGTATAGCTATTGAACCATCCAAGACGGTAAACCTCGCATTGCCAGGTGATGCTATGGGGTGGGTGATTAAAAGAGCCACCGGATTAGATTATTGGGGTAATTGCTCTTGTAACTCCATACGCAAGGATATGAATAAGCATGGCTGGTGGTGGTGCTTGCAGAATATTGAACAGTTGTGGTCAAAAATAACCCAGAACGCTAAGTCTAAAGGCGTTCAATTACGTAAGAGGGATATGGGCAAATGGCTCGTAAGAGCTTCCCTTAATGTAGGAGCTAAGTTAGATGGCAACAAGTACGATTGATGGGAATATCCACATTGCGGGGAATCTGTCTGTAGGTGGCACGGTGCCAACAATTGATCGCACCAGTCTAGCGGTCAACACGCTAGCTAAATATGCGATCCTACCCACAGACTGGTTTGTCCATGACGCGATTCAGACTCCACTGCCAGGTACAGCCGCCAACGATGATTTTGCTGTTGATGGCGAAGCGTTTGGCACGGCTGTGCCCTATATCACCACTGGGGATGTATCCGATGGAGGGACTACTACCCGTAAAGCACGTGCCACATTCTGTCTCCCTCCAGAGTATGTCAGTGGGTCATCTATAACTATTCAAGCTCATGTTGGCATGACCACGACAATCGCAAGTGGCTCATCTTATATTGACTTCTCGGTATATAAAGCAGGCAATGAGAAGGTGAAGAGTGGCTCTGACTTGGTCACCACATCTGCGGCGGACATAAACGATCTTACTTTTGCAGACCAGGACTTTACGGTGACTGGTACATCCCTGTCTGCTGGTGATGTGATAGATATTCTCGTGACGATAATAGTTAATGATAGTGGCACAGGTAGTGCAGTAATTGCTGATGTCGGACAGGTCTATCTCCTTCTCTCGGTACAGGGTTAATAAATGGCACAACGACGTAAACGAAAAGAACTTCCAAAAAAAAAGCCAGTCCATCCCTCAGCGTTGAAGGAAGGCTGGAGTCCCCAACGACCAGTAAGCGAAGAGACTCCGCCTAGTCAACCCTTCTCGACGAGCCGTGCCACGGACACTGGACCTGGCCAACGACAACGACGGCTTCCCATTCCCGACGGTTTCGCTGACGTACCGATTTCAGCAGCTAGGCTGATAGGGCAGTTAAACGAACGTAGGAGAAATAATCCAGCGGCTCCTCGGGAAAGCACGCCCCAGGAACCGGTTCGTCCTCAAAGCACGAACCAAGCACCGGCTAGTTTAGATCCAAACCACCCCGTGATTCGTGAACGCCGTGACCGGGCGGCTCAAATTGCACAGAGTAAATACGATGACCTTTATCGCCAAAATCCAGACCAAAAGCTCGCGCCCCATCCTGATGACCTCCCTAGGGAGAATTGGATTCGGGATAATGTAAAATTGGGGCAACCACCCTCTGTGGCGGCTGCTCCAGATGGAGGGCCAGGTGGTGAGCTGCCACCGTGGATTGAGTCTCAACGACGGATCATGCTTCGTCGTGGTGGATACCAGGGTGAATTTCAGCCTTCCTTATCTCAGATTGGAGCGCAGCCTCCAGTAGAAGGGGGTGGATTTCAGCCTACCTTATCTCCGATTGGAGCGCAGCCTCCAGTGCAAGGTGAGGATGCTGTGACTAGGGTGAATCCGTTGTATGGTGGGTCTGAATCATCTGGGGCTTTGCCGACAGTCTTAGGCGATCTTGAAACCATGGGAAGGTGGGATGATCCGACATTTCCGCCTATAAGCGATCATCGAAGGATCGGCAATGTCATACAACCGCATCTTGGCTCCCCTCCACCGGGTGGTGGTCCTCTCCAACCCCAAGATTTATCTGTTTTATCTGAGCCGCCTGCGAGTCCGACAGAGTTACCTACAGGCAGCCCCAGTCCATACAACCAGGAGCAATTAATGCCTCCGACACTCAGTAATCTGACAGGTCCGCTATCTGATATTAACAAGGCGTTGTATGGAGATATGCCTCAATTGGAGAGGCCCATGACAGAGTTGGAGCGTCTGCGGAAGCGTCAGGAGGGTGAAACTCCTCGCACAACGGAGCTGGGCCGACGCTTGCAAGAGCAAAGACATAAAACCACTGAGGCTTCTATGGCGAACGAAATGACTCGTCGCCGCATGGGCAGTCCAGAGGATCGTGCCACCACGCAATTCTTGAAGAATCGTGGAAAATTGCGTGCAGCAGGTGTGGCAGATGACCGCATAGATGCACTAGCTCTTCAGATGTCACAGCAGGGTGGTGGAACCCATCCTCTTGATCGTGATCTTACGGGCGATATGCAGAAGTATAATGATCAGGTGATGCAACAACAGAGAGAGATAACTCAGCGAGTTGCACCGCAAATCGCTACCGCTCTTTCTGGCCAGTTGAACGCCCAACAGCAAGCTGCGGCGAATGAGCATATAGTGCGAATACTTAACTTGGAGGGCGAGCAGAAAAAGGATCTGGCAGCATTTTTGGATGGGATTGCCAGGCAAGACCTTTCCCCTCGGGAGCGTGCAAACGCCCTAGTTCAAATTCTCAACGCCTTAAAGCCACACCCCCAAGTTCAAACTGCTGGGATAACCTCGGACGCAAAAAGGAGAATCGCACAAGGCGAGTTGGATGCAGCAGCCCTAGGCCGGGCAGCCTTTGGACTGGGGAGTGGGACTGCACCACAGATAGACAGCGGTTCGGGTGGTGGCTCAAACCCTGGTGCGGCGATGGAGGCGGCGAGGACTTGGCTGGAACAGTTGTCACCGTCAGGTGCTCAACCCCCAGGTGCTCCACCCCAAGTTGCTCCAGTCGAGCAACCGGTTACCGAGGTCGATCCAGAAGGTGACTTAAACCAAGCTATTGAAGATTTAGAAAATGGCCCGCCCATCTCTATGATCCCAGTCGAAACACCGGGACAGGGCGGAGCACCACCTGAAACTAC
>VTLG01002314.1_pt1 | contig 38596 bp, 31 predicted proteins | sample 4694571 | NCBI WGS metagenome assembly VTLG01 (sample SAMN12604809, study PRJNA352737) | marine metagenome | biome: ENVO:00000447; feature: ENVO:00000209|ENVO:00000569|ENVO:01000036; material: ENVO:00002151; isolation source: viral sequences binned using virsorter ... | reverse complement strand
TAAAACGAAACCCAAAAAGGTCAGCCATTATAAAACTCCTACTATTTGTATAGTATTATTTAGTAGGTTATAAAACACTAGAAGGTTCATAGTGTTGATATCTCCATGTAACCTCAAATGTTTCAATCGTTGTTGTTTCTTCGTTTGTTAAATCAATAGCTGCAATTGTTAGAGGGAATGCGTTTCTAAAAATATAAGTCTTTAGAATTGTGTCATCTCTATCCAACTGTTCTACGAATAAATCTGTTTGGAAGTCAGCTGCATTAGTTACACCAGTATTATCTGCAAAGTTGTTAATACCATTATGCCATCTCTCCATTGCGTTTCTTACCATGAAGTCTGTGTCATTGAAGAAAGTTGTTGTCCATGTTTCTGGAGCAGGTCTATCTCCAGCAACATAAATGTTTCTTCCTCTGAATGGTACTGCAACTTCACCAAGAGTTGATTCTGGTAATCTTGATGCAGTCACTAGGAATGATGCTCTTCTCACATCAAGTCCTATTGCAATTCCAGGCGGTGGAGTTATAGTTACTCTGAACTGATTGGCTCTTGCACCACCACCAATTAAATTTGCTTTAAAATCGTCTATGGCTGCCATGTTATCCTCCTACCTCACTAAATGCGACACCTGTTCTTGTAGCGATGAAGTTTAGTGTAATAAAGTTAATTGACCTAGCAGGTTTAATAAAGATATCTGCGATAAACTGATTTCTATCTATAACCTCACCAGTATTGTTTGAGTCATCACACTTTACTTTAAAGTCTGTGATACCTCTTCTTCCTTGTATATCTCTTAAGAAAGGTTCTACTAGGTTTCTAAATTGTGCTCTTGTAAACTCATCATTGAACTCAAAGAGTTGAAACTTAGATGCAGTTGCGATTGCTTTTTCAAGTAACAAAAATAATCTTCTTACATTGATTCTATCAAACGCACTTGGTTTACTTAGTGCAGTCTTATCTCCAAACAAACAGACACCTTGGCCTGGAAAGTTTACAACTGGATTTATTCTTGCACGATATAATCTATCTCTTTCTGCTTTCTTTGGATTAAATGATAACTTGATTGCGTTTCTCATATTACCTCTGTTAAATCCAGCAGGTGAGAAGAATGAATCTGCAACTTGGTCTGTAAATGCACAAAGACCAGCAGTATCTCCGTTAGCAGGTACAAATCTAAACACATCATTATATTTGTCATACTGATATTTGTACGCACTATCAAAAACCACATAAGATGATGAAGGACATAAATCAAACGCCTCTACAACATTAGTTGTCTGTGTATTTGAACTTGATACACCAACTGTTGCAGAACGATATGGAGATACGAATGCAACACAATCTCTTCTTTTTTCTACAAGAGTTTGTAACATTGTAACATGAGTATCTTGTGATGATGCACTGTCACCAGCTCCACCACCTTTACCACCTAAAATTAAGTTTATATCTATTGACTCTGTATCTTCAAACTCACCGTATCCACTTTCTATTTCACCAGCGGTCACTGCGTAGTCATCTGTTCCACCAGATAGTTCAGATTTTGTTGGTGTGTTTAATGCAGAATAAGAACCTGTTCCAGTTTCCATTGCAAGGTTTCCACCACCACTTGGAGTTCCGTCTTCTAGTTGAACATTATCACCAGCATCTGAACCACTAGAGTCTGTTTGGTTCAATACGATACTACCTACAACTGCGTCAATATCTGTACCCCAGTTGATACCAGCAGTATTGTGGTCTGTCCAATATACAAACAATGAAGACTTTCTTATTTTGTATGGATAGTAAATACTGTCACCTTGTGGTGATTTTGCATTTATGTTCTTTGATAAATTTGCATAAGTTTCTAAAACACCATTTGTTCTATTTCCGTTTGTGTCTACATCAAAACCAGATTGTTCACCTGTGTAATCATAAACAACAATATGCATTTCATCACCAGTTCCTCTACCGTTTTGTGTTGCGTAATCAGATGTGCCTGGAGCACCATCAAATAAATCGTAAAATCTCCATCTTCTTCTGATGTTTGTTCCAGATGAAACTGCGTTTTGTAATCCAGCACCATTTACATCATCTAATAATTTAACTGTGATTGTATTATTTGTTGTATCTCTTGCAGTAGTTTCATATTCAAAACCACCTGTTTCACCAAAGTTAACAATATCACCTATACTAAACACAGATGCGTCTGTTACTGATATCTCTGTTTGACCAGCAGCCTCTGTTGCAGAAGTTGTGGTTACAGCACTTTGTTCGTATGCAGTTGCAGTTGCACATATAGAAACACCAATTGCATTTCCATGTGTACCAGCAGTTCTTGCAACCCACTCACCTACAGAACCTTGACCATCATCAAAATCATTGTCGTAATGGTCATCATCTCTGATTAATATACCAGCACCGTTTGCTGTTGCGTTAGTTAAACCAGATTCGATTCTTACAACTTTTAATGCGTCTGTATATGCGAGAAAGTTTGCAGCTGCAAACCAGTTTTCAAATTGATTACTATCGTTTTGAGGTCTACCGAAAATCTGTATCAGTTCTTCTTCTGAACTAATATCAGTTATAGAACCTACAGGCCCTTTCTCAAATGAACTTGCAATAGCACCAATAGAGGTCGCAACTACTGGGACGACATTCGTTAAATCAATCTCTCTGACATGAACGCCTGGGGAAACTAAAAATGACATATTATTTCTCCTCTTTCCTCTATGAAGTTAGTTTTTATTTTATTTAGGAAAATTTATATTTACAGACTGTTTTTTATATTCCAGTAATTTATAAATAATTCTATGAAAAATGCACATTATAAGAAGTATAAAGAAACAATTAAGAAGGTTGCAAGACGTAATTATCGTAAAAGAGTTAAATGGCTCAACGATTATCTTGCAGACAAATACTGTGAACACTGTAAAGAAAGTGAAACAGTGTGTCTTAAATTCTATCCACACGACCTAAAAATAAGAAGAATAGTAAAAAGAGTTGGTATTAATGAAGAGAGTCAAGTGCAAGTAAAAGAACTTATTAATAGTTCAAAGATAGTATGTTCTAATTGTTGGTTGAAGTTAGATAACGACCTTATTGAGTTTGATACATTTTAGTTTCACACTCTTCCATAATCTTTCTTCTCTCTTCATCTGTATAGTGTAACCAATCCTCTATCTGTTTCTCTGTTCTGAAACAACCGACACACTCACCATCTACGACAGTGCAAACATTTATGCAAGGACTTTCTATCACCAGTCTGTATCATACTTTCTAACAATAGGTGTCCACTTTGTTCCATACTCATCTATCGCACCACCTATGTTTTCTTCTTCTAATCCATTGACAACAAATCCAAAGGGAGCCATATCCTGTTCTATCTGATTTTGTTGGTCTTTATACATTTGTTGTCTTATGTCACTATCTGTAAGTTCTTTAAAATATGTTTGGTCTGTTGCCCACGCAAACAATACACAGCACATTACTAGGTCATCATTACAACCCTCCTCTGCTTGAAAGGAACTACCATGTACAATATAAGTAGATAACTCATTGATAATATCAAAGTCTTCTATGATTATCTTGTCGCTTTCGACTAACTGTTTAAGATTAGAACAACCTATAGATTTAACTGCTTTCGTTGTTCGCACACCTAACTGAGCTCTACCTCCTGAAAAACCACCACCCATCACCTGACCAGCTCTACCACGCATTGCAGCCATGATAAGATTATCGTATTCTAAATCGAACTGTAGATTGTTTGCGACCTGTTCACCAATATCATTTACTTCAATTAATACAAATGCTTGATTGTATGCTCTTGCAACTTGGTATATCTTTTGTGGAAAGAGTAGAGGTTTTATTTCATTGTCCTTAAATGTTGCAACCACTTTGTAAGGAACTTCTGTAATATCAAACAGTACAAATGCAGAGTTATCATTTTTTGTTCCTCGTGCAACGTCAGCCACTAACATATAGGTACGGTCTTTCTGTGGTTTCTCATACACAGTCAATCCAGCGTTTTGTTGCAAAAATTGTTTGTAAGTCAATACTCTTAGTTTAGATGAGTTAATAAGTGTATTGACAGAACCTAAGAACTCACATTCAAATTCTGTTTGGAACTGTTGTTCACTTGTATTTGCAATTGTTTCTTCCTTCCATTTATCATTACGGCCTGGAACTTCACTCCAGTGAACTTCTATAGGTATGTAACTATTTCTTTTCTCCTCTGCATCTGTCCATAGTTTGTAAAACATATTCATACCATGTGGTGTTGAAACGATTATCACCTTTGTAGATTTACCAGATGAGATTGTAGGATACACAGAACTAAAGAACTGTTCTGCAACATTGGAAGGAACATATGCAAACTCGTCTAAGAATATGATGTTGTATGAACCACCTCTGACTGCACTTGCAGATGTTGATGATGCAAGTATCTTTGAACCATTCTCTAATTCTAACGAACCTTTGTTCCAAGACATCACACCTTGTTGTAACCACTTGGGTAAGTTTTCGTATGCAAGTTGTAGTCGTCCTAACAAATCTCTTGCAGTTGCAGCTTTGTTTGCAAGGATAGCTATGTTAACACTTGGATTAAACAACGCATAATGTAGGAGGTAAGATATCATAATCGTTGACTTACCAGATTGTCTTGGAAGTTTACAGATTGTAAAACGATTTTTGTGAAATGTACCAATCATCTCTTTTTGAAATGGGTACATCTTAAATTGTATCAAACCTTCATCAAGAGATACAATCTTTACATACTCTTCAATAAAGTATTGTGGATTATCCATACACTTCTTATATTCAAGAAGTTGTTCCTCTGTCCATTCTACTTTGACATTTGCTTTTTTGAGGTTTGGATTACCTAGATAATTATTGTCCATTCTTCTTACCCTTTAACAACTTCTGTAACTCAGCAGTCGAACCAACATATAACGCATTCGTTACACTCTTTGGTGCGTTGTTTGGAACTTCTTTTAATCTCTTCATCTTTTCTTGCAGTTCACCAAGTTTCTCTGTAACTTCTGCAACTTGTTTGATTAGATTACCAGCTACTTCGTATGTTCTAGGGTGTTCACTTTCTTTTGCGATTTCTAATATACCTTCAATCGCATCTGTACCTTTCTCCACTAGGTTGTAGAAGTTTTCTCTCTGGTACTTATAATCATTCTCTATGTCGTCTGTTTCTTGTGGTCGTGGTATAACTTTGCGTTCAGTAGGTTCAGACTTCGCAAGTTCCACTGCACCTAGTGCTTCATCTATTATGTCTTTTGTTTTACCCATTGTCGTGTGTGTTACTAAACTCGAACGGCACGTCGCCCCAGGCACCGTAGATTATCGTATTACTATTAATCTCTGAATTATCACCCCTTATCTTAAAACCGTTGGCAAGAAAGTCTATGGGACTTGCAGTTGATGCTGTTCCCTCTTGAGCATCTGAGTTCCAATAAAGTCTTGTTTGAGAACCAGTGTTATTATGTCTTGCAGTATCTCTTACTTGCCAGTTTTCTGTAGCATCAATATTTTTAAAAAATACTAAACGTGGTTTAAAACCTGTGAACACAAAGGGCCCATCTGCAGCACCGTTGCCTTCAAACTTTCCAAACTTGCTGTAGCCCTCAATACCTCTCCACGCATAACAAACGTAAGTAGCACCTGATGGATTATTAACTTCTGTTGTGTCTTTTTGAACATTAATAACTGTAGCTGAAGGTGCAGTATTATTCCATAAAGTATCATTACCCTGTGAATTAGTTAAATTCCATCTTATATAACCAGTAGACGCAGTATCTAATCCTGTATGCCAGCCCATCCAATTTCTAGTTTGAGTATCTCTTTTTTTAATCATAAAAAAATCTGGAGCTGCACCTAATCCATGTCCAAAACTTTGTCCAGTTCCGTTTGAAGAATATAACGATATTGAAAAACCAGCAGCTTGATTTACTTGTACTGTGCTTGTTAACGCACCATCTGTATTTGTGGAGGTTGTGCCTCCGTTACACTTCCAACACCACGCAACATAAGTATTTGTATTACCATTATAATTAGCGAGATAATCAGAAGTATCATCTAAAGAAAATCCATCACTATCAAATGATGTTAAATTTGCAGTTGTTGCTTCAGTATTAGTATTATTGGGGTGAAGCATTTTATTTGTTCCTCTAGATGAATCTATCATAACTGCATTTGATGCTGTATTTCTTATTTTTATCCAGACGAGGTCAGGCTGAAATCCTAGCCCAGTTATATTATTTGTACTTGCATTACCAGTGTAAGTGACTACACCAAAATTTTTAGTTGGATTATTTGTTGCTCCATCATCACCTGCTGGGTCTAAGTCTGATGAGGTTGGTATATTAGCTGAACATAACGCAAGGTAACCAGACGGCGGCGAGTAATAAAAATCTCCAAAGCCATTTGCATCAGCAGCACTAGCAGAACCACTTGTTTTTTGACCACCAAATGAACTATCTTGACCAGCATTTATTGTCCAATTATGTCCTGAACTTCCAGCACTACCTACAGATAATAAATACTCTTTACCATGTGCTCCCTCTGTTGGTGCTTCCCCTGTTTTACTTGCACCACTTGCTGGGTTACCAGAGTTCATATATGTACCATTTTTAGCAAAATATGTAGCACCATTATCTAAGTCTAAAGCAATAGATATTATATCTCCTGCTGTAAAACTTGTTGCACCTGAATCAGTATATTGATTTTCTGTGTAAAAATATCTACCCATACTGTGAACACTTACTATTCCAGTATCTACCCAAGTAGTATTACCACTAGGTGACCATTGTTTTTTTACCTCTGGTGTTTCTGCAGCTGGATAATAACCTACATAAGCATAGTTACCTACAGAACCTGCTAAATAAAATTCACAATACCATTTTCCTCCTGAAGGTGGTGTTGCAATGGTAACACACATTCCAGAACTGCCATTAGTAACATTAAAGTTAGTATTTCCTTTACTTAAATCATCAGCTGCACTTCCTTGAGCACCATTACCCTCTTGACATGATAAAGGATTAAAAGTTGCAAAATTTGTATTAGTTGACATTATCCACTCCCTGCTCCATTAGTTGGACTATCTTGCACTTGGTGGTCAGTGCCCATGTTGTTTGCTGAAAAATCATTATCGTTGCCCGAACTGTCGTTACCTAAATCACTTGCGTTTTCAAATTTCAAATAATAGCCATTATTGCCGAATGTTAAACCACTTGGGTCTTTCGGAATCCACACACCGTTTTTCGATTCGCCTACGTCTGTGTATGAACCAGAACCATCTAAGACTACTATTTCTGCTATATAACCATCATAATAAGAACCACTATTAGCAGGACTTCTACCAAAATTAGTAGTTCCTCCATTTTTTGTAAAAGCAAAATCTAAACCTGAAGTTATATTTGTAGTTCCATTTTGCCTCCAAAAATCTGTTGCACCAGTACCTGTTCCACTTCCAACGGTAAAGTCTGGATATTGTACTCCATTTATATACCATTTAAATCTATCAGCAGAGGTGCCATCATCAGAGTTATATTCTATTATAAAATTTGTCCAAGCACTAGGGTCACGAAATCTTCTAGTTGTAGTATGAGCAGCTGAACCATTAATTGTCATTGTTACTGCATCACTAAATCCTGAGGGATTATTTGTATTAAATTCAATTCTTAAATTACTTGAACCATCACCTCCTGCTATTGCTTCATTTGTAGTAGAACCAATGTTACTACCTCTTTTAAACCAAAATGATATAAGACCTACATCTTCATTAGTAGCTGTTCCACTATGAGTACGAGATAAGTAACTACTACTACTGCTATCAAATCTAGCAGACTGTGCTATCTGGTGTGAGTAAAACGCACCAGCACCAGAACTGTACATAAACTGTGACGCACCCAAAGGCCCTGACATATTATATCTCCTTAACTAAACGCCAGTTGAGGTGTTCCAAGAAGTACCCTGTTTGCAGCTACAATCACATAAGGAACTAAGTCTGTCGCACTCGCAGTCGCAGTCAATGTTAATCCAGAACCACCAGCAGTTTCATAATCTGTTCCTAAAGTAACAGCTCTACTTCCAGTACCATCTTGAATAAATGCGATAAATCCAGACTGTCCAACCTTTTCTGTGGTTGGATTTGCAAGTGTTACTGCACCTGTAAGTGTAAGTACAAAGTTCTGATTAGCATCAAAATCTAGAGTGACACTTCCAGAATTACTTGTGTCTGTGTCTGTTTTACCCACAGCTGCATTTGTAAATGCAATAGGTTTACCACCAATCTTTAGTTGGTCATCACCATCTTCATCATACTCAATTGATGCGTCTTGGTCGTTACCAAAATTTATTTTTTTATCGTCTGCAATATATACATCTCCAAATTCTGCACTCGTAGTACCTATGTCTGCACCACCCACTGCGTCTGGTATGATTGATGTGTTTGCAGTTAAAGTATTTACTGTTAAAGTACCCATCTGAAAACCTGTACCATCATCATCAATCTTTGCAGCTGTCACTGCGTCATCTGCTAGTTTTGCAGTTGAGATTGCTCCGTTTGCAACATCACCAGTTGCGATTGTTGTATCACCTCCTGTTAGAAGATTTGCGAGATTTCTTGCATTACTCATATTTTTCTCCTACCTCTATTTATGACTAATCACCGTTTGTCCAGATTTCAATATGTTTCTTTACTTCAATGTGATACAAATCATAGTTACCATAACCAAATGCTATCCCACCTGTGGCTTGTCTAGCACCGTCTGTAGTAGTTTGCCACCCAGTTCCATTTTTAAAATACTGTCTATCAGTTACAGTAAACCCTGTTCCCTCATAATCTGGTGCAGAATTACCACCAGCATAAAATCCTTGAACATATACATAGTCATCATCATCTCTTCCAATTCTAAAGAAAAATGGATTACTATCTCCATGATATCTAAATTCTCCAGTTACCTGAAATACGTTACTATAGTCCTCTGTATAACTACTTCCAGTTCCATACATCAATAGAGTTCTTGCATTTGTTCCTGTTGCGTTATTAGTGTTTACACCACTAGAAACATAAAAAAAACTATAGTCTGCTGGGTGTTTTCTAGTGATAACATAAGTGCTAGTTACAGTTTCTAAATAACTTTCGGTTGTTCCTGTATATTCGAATATCGCAAAACCATTAAATCCATATCCATTAGTAGAAAACTGTATAAATGAGTGTCCTGTAAATCCACCAGATTTAATTGTGTTATGTTCTTTAAAAGCATTACTGCCTGGCGATGCGAGTGTCAAAGTATTACCACCAGACGCAGTGTATCCATTATATGCCCATGTCGCATAAGTTCCGTCATCTGTAAATGATTGAAAATCAGATTGTGATATTCTCTCTGGGTCAGCAGCTGCTCCACCAGCACCAGCACCCATTAATATTTCTTTAGAGAAAGGCATTACTTATCTTCTCCACTTACTGGGTCAAAGTTTTTTGCATCTTCAAAGAAAGACGTGGTTTCGTTAAATCCAAAGTCATCATCTGCACTTGCACTTGCTGGATTAGGTGTAACTGTATATCTTTGTTGTCTTGAAGGTGCGTTTATTTCTGAATCAGTATATTGGTCAACCTGAACTGTCTTAATAACTTTATCAGAGGTAACAGGGCCGTATAGATAAAACTTTGCAGTGAAGGTAAGGGTGTATATGATTGCTCTTCTCTCTTCAAAGTTTCCTTGATAACTATCCTCATAAGACACTGAACCTAGTATGATTGGGACATCTCTTTTGATACCCATATCTGACATATCATTAATTGTAATTGTATAGTCTGGTTGAAAGTATGGAAGTATTTGTTCTACAATTTGTAGTGCATCATCAGAGTTCTTCGCCATTACATATAATGTAAAATCTAAATTATATGGAACAGGCATATACTGCACATCTAATCTATTTTTATCAGATGATTTTACTTTTTTAAATCTTTGAACACGATTAAGTTTTCTTACAGGGTCGTATGCAAGATTAGCAATCTCAAAACCTATTCTTGGTAAAGTAACTGCAACCTTTTTATTTAAAGATGGGTCATTATCAAGTCTTGTTAAGAACTTTTGTTTAGGCCCATACGCAAGAGGAACTTTCATTTTCTGAATAATTGTTCCACTATTGTTTTTTCTTACAATGTTTATATTGTTAAATATTGTTCCAAATGCGACAACTACTTTTCGCATTGTTTCATGATAGAATTGTTGTCCTAGCATAATTAATCTCCAGCATCACCAAACGGATTCTTTTCCGTAAAGTCTAATATGTTATCATCTTCTGTATCAAACAGTTCGTTTTGCTCCAATGGAGCTGTCTTAGTTGTACTCGTATCTCCTACTATATAGGTTTCTTGTAAGAGGTATGCAGTGATACCTGTATCTGCTTCTCTTTCAAGTGCGATATTTTCACCGACTGATGTTGAGTCATTTTCAAAGAGAACTTTATCACCATCTGTTTCTTCAAGTAGCACACCTTCTTCATGTAGGTTATAATTTTCAAGTCTAATGTTTTCATTGACTGCACTTGATTGTTCAAGAGTGAATTGGTGTGAAAGTGTATCAGTGCTTAAATTATCTTCAATCTCATCAATTGCTTCGATACCTGTATCAAGAACTTCTGAACTATACTCATACTGTTGACACTTAAGTTTGTAAACTGGGTTGTTGTCTAATTGATGAAAAGGTTCATCATGGTCTACGAAGTTTATTTGAAATATCTTATTTACGATTGGGTGATAAACTAAATCACCCTCTTGTGGTCTATCTGCATCTGTAGCTGCAGTATCAAGTGTTAGATAAAACTCACTACCACTTTCTTCTGAAAGTATTCTACCCTCATTGTCATCTTCCAAAACTATCTTCTCTGCATTCTCATCAAAGATAAAACTTTTTGTGACTGTATTAAGTGTTGCAGACAAAGTTGATTGGTCTAATGTTCCTGCTTCTAAAAGTATAGAACCACTTGAAGAACTATCTGTTCCATCTTCAATCTGAACTTGTCTATCCATCTCTTGAAATCTTTTCTTATGTACAACAAAAGTAATTTCATTTCGGTTCTCTAAACCAAACTGTGTCATTATTTCTTTATCACCAGCATACCCCTCACCATCTTCAACGTACATTTCAATTGGGTGTTGCGTATTAAATTTATTCAATGCGTCTTCACCAAAGATTGTGTCGGCTGCAACAGACTGTCTGTCCATATAATAAACATCATGTCCATGTATCTGGATTGCTTCTTTGATTAAATCACTGTAAAGATTTCTTTCTGATTTTAGTGATATGAGATTATTTGTATGAAACGCACTATTGACAGCCATCTATCTATCCCATCATATAGTCTATTGGTGTTTCAAATGCTAATTGAATTTGTTCCTCTAATCTTGTAATCTCTTCTTGTGCTTGTGAATATATCTCTGCACCATTCATTGTTACACCACCTAACATTGTAACACCAGAAAACTTAGAGAGGTTTGCACCCCACTGTCTTTTAATAAGTGCAGTCACATATCTTTTTAAATATATGTCATCATAGATATCTGTGTAAGTTTCTGGGTCAACTTTTCTGTAACATTCTATGATTAAGAATTGGTCTGCATCTATAGCATTCTGAAAGTCCATATCGAGATATAAACGATTTTGATGTTGATTAAAACGAATAGGTATTTCCCCTACGAGAATATGAGAGAGATAATCTAAATGACGCATTGTCATCTCGTAATGTATAATTGATGTAGATGAAAAATCATACAAGTCATTTAATCGTAACTGATATCGTATGTCAAACATATTGTTTGTTACTTGATTATCAAATGGAAATATTTGTATTACTGACACAACTGATGAAGGCATGGGTATGAAGTTTCTACCTTCAAGAAAAGTTGCAGTTACATTTCCATCTTTTGTATCTGTCGCAGTAGTTGTATCATTTGCTTGTCCTCTAGTAAGGTCATCTTCTGTAATCTTATACTTAAGATACATTCTTTCCACACCATCATAGTGATACTGTGCAAAATATTGTAGACCTTCGTCTATCCTGTCTTCTACCTGTGCGTCTGATACGTTAATATCAATAACACCAAAACCTATTGCTCTTTTACAATAATCTCTGAAACCATCTCTTGTACTGGGGATTGCCATATCTATTCCTTTTTATTATTATTTATAATAAACTAACCTAATGCGATACCTATCGCAGTTGCTTCATCTGCAGCTGCAGTCGCAGTTGTCAATGCATTACCATTACCATCAACAAACGAAGTTGCAGTCAAAGCACCAGTTGCAGAGTTAAATGATAGGTTTGTTCCACTCTTTGCAGCTAAGTTACCAGTTGCACTCGTTACAAATACTGGGAAACAAGTTGTATCAGAGGACTCATCTGTAACATTAACTAAAGAAGACACACCAGTAACAGTTGCAGTAATATTAGTAACAGAGAGAGTATCTGTACTTGGATTATATTGTATTCCACTATCTGTCTTTAATGCTTCTGCTGTTGCACTACCATTATTATCTGATACGAATGTTAAGAAAAAGTTTGCATCTGTTCCATCTGTAACTGTCTTGACTGTGTTGGCTGCAGTTGCAAGGTCTGATGTAGCTGCATTACCAGTAGTATCTTGGTTTAATGTTCCAACTACCAAATCAATCGTACCATCTGCATCTTGATACTCAACTGAAATGCCAGTTTCAGTATTACTACCAAACATTGCACCAACGGTATCTTGTATAACTTCAGATAAATCTATGTTTGCAGAACCGTCAAATGAAACTCCATGTATAGTCCTCGCAGTTGTTAGTGTTGCAGCTGATGTTGCAGTGGCAGCATTACCAGTCGTATCTTGGTCACCAGTGGTATTTACGCCTGGTAAGTTTATATTTGCAGAACCATCAAACGACTCACCACCAATCGTTCTTGCAGTTTCTAACCTAGTTGCAGTTCCAGCATTACCAGTTATATCTGTTACTGCATCAACAACTAAATCTATTGTTCCGTCTGCGTCTTGATAGGTTGCAGTGATTCTTGTTTCAGTGTTACTACTAAACATTGCACCGACAATATCTTGAACTGTTTCATCAGACGCATATTTGTTTGATGAACCCTCTGTTAAATTATCAGTGGTAAATCCTGTAAGATTTCTTGTTGTAAAGAAAACACCGAAACCCATGTGTGCGTGTGAAGAACATTGATAATATAAAATATCTGGTGTATCTTCATCTGCGACTATCTGTGTGTATGCACCAGATGAGCCTGGTGTTCCACTTGTTGTTACACCACTTGTGTACGCAGTTGCTTTGGCTGCATCATAGTAAAATCTTAATGGGTGACCAGAGTTAGTAGAATCTGATTGGTCAAATCTATAAGTGTTTCTTGGTATAAGTCTTAGGAAAGGTGAGAACGTATCGTTTAGTTTATAACCATTACTACTACCTACTCCATAGTAAGGGTGTGATGTATCTTTAGTTGCAACGGTCACTAAAATCGTGATAGTAGAAGACTCGTAAACCTGTGAGGGAGTTTCTGTTTCTACAAAAGAATTAAGAGTTGTAGTATCACCTTGTACTGTTAAGTCACCAGCAATTGTTACATTTCTAAAACCAGAAATATCTTTGTTACTATCTACGATTATTGCTTTACTCGCAGACACCGTTCCAGCAGTCACACCATCTAAAACTGTGAGTTCTCCAGAGTCAATAGATGTTCCGTCTACGATAAGTGTACTACCAGAGAGATATAAGTTTCTCCACTGTCTTGTTTCTGAACCTAAGTCAAATGTATTATTTGCAGCTGGTATAAAATGATTTGCAACTTTATTTGGGTCTAGTCCACCACCACTTCCAGATAAACCACCAACTGTAATTTGTGATTGTCTAACTTGTTGTTGTAGAATATTAAATTCTTTTCTTAACGCATCTATTTCATCTATCTGTTCTTTTACTTCTGTCTTACCTTTCATATCATCAAGATTGTCAACGACATCTGTGATAAGTTTTTGTGTTGCCTCTATTGTTTCTTGTTTCGTAGGTAGTGTCTTGTCTTTGACAAGTTTCATAGCCTCTCTTATATCAACTGGTGTTTGTGAAACAACAACAGGTTTGACTGGTTCTGGTGTCTTAGTTTCTATAACAAGAGGTTCTGGTTTTTTCTTTGGTTCAACGTTTAGTAGTGACTCTTCTATCTTTGGTTCAGGTTTAAGTGCGTTCAATCCTGAGAATAAGTTTTCAAGAGCTTCTAGTTTTTTACTTTCATCAATCTTTGGTTGTTCAACGATTACAGGTTTCACGTCTTCAACCTGTAGTTGTAAATCTTCCTCAACTATTTCTGGTTTAATTTCTACACCAAAGGATTTAATTAGACCAGAGAATGCATCTAACTTTTTCGTGTCATCTTTTGATAAGGATTTCTTTTCAACAGATTTGGATTGTTCTTGGATTTTTCCGTTGGGTTTACTTTTCTTTTCAACTTTAGGGGTAACCTTTTTAGGTTTAATGGGGGTAACATCATTTTTTTTCTCAATTACTTTTACGACTTTTTGTACAGATGTAAGAAAACTGTCAAGTTCTTTAACTTGTTTCTTTGTAGTTTCCTTATTATTTTTTTCTTCCAACTTTGCAAGTTTAGAGGCGTCTTCAAGTTCTTTAAATAAACTCGCAATGTCCTGTGACTGTACAGCCATAATAATCCCCTTTGGAGTATTTATTGATTAGGGATTGTCTATACTGCGTATGCTGGATTTTCAAGACTTGGCCAACTTGCACCCACTGGTGGAATACCACTTGAAGTAAATGTGTGATTACTTCCCTCTCCAACACCAGTTAAAGATATTGCAGCTGCATCACCCATGTGACTGTTAGTGTGAGATAACTTAAATGTATTTACAGTCTTTCCAAACACATAATAATAGTTTCCACTCACTAAACCACCAATTGGGTCATTACCATCACCAGAACTGTATAAAACATACTCATCATTTGATAAACCATGTCCACTTTTTGTGATTGTATTATTGCTTGCACTCACCACACTTGTTTGACTCCCATCAACTGTAAGTTGTTCTGGGTCTATACCGTCTGCATAATTATAAGTTGCAGCTAGTTCGTCAACAGTTGTGCAGTTATCTACGGCAGTTTTATGTGAGTTTGCGACTAACCTTGTTGCTGTTCTGAACGCAGTTATTTTTGCTGGTATTGCAGTTGAAATCTCAGACTTCCTTGTAACATACCAATCAGTTTCACCTAAATTAGTCCATGCTTTTTGTGTTATGGACTCTTTAAAACTTGTTTGTAACACTGCAACATTTCTCGCAGTGCTAGACTTAGTAATCGTAACTGTTCCAGCACTTGCATCATAGACTGGTGAACTTTCTGAATTTATATAATACTTATCATCTTTATCTGCACCACTAAAAGTTAGTTCAATAAAACCTACATCTTTTTTCTCTTGTGCAGTTGCAAGGTTTAACCAATTTCTTGGATATTGTATCCCAGTCTTTGGGTGTTTGAAAGCAGTAGGTACTCTGAATACCTGATTTACACTACCGTCTACTATTAATGCCCACATTTATTTTCTCCTGTTTCTATTTATAATCTTATGAATACGCAAGTGTAGCAATTGCGTGAATATTAGTAGAGTCTAATACTATATAATCAATTCTATCAACTGAGTTTGCACCTGTTGTCATTGTAGGGGCAGTGCCTCCAACAAAATCCCAAGAGTTTCCATAAGAAACTGTTCTACTACCTGTTCCGTCTTGCACAATGAAAATACTTCCAGTTGTTCCTGCTGTTAAGTTTGCTGGATTTACAAGTGTTATGTTACCACTTATTGTTAATTTAAAATTTGCGTTTCTATCTAAATCTAATATATGTGAACCAGCTGGTAAAGACATTTCTTTAATATCCACTGATACACTATTATCAAAGTTTGTATTTTGTCCACCACCCACTATTGCAATTTCAGCAGTTCCAGTAACCTTTGGTGCAGTGAGTGTGTTTGGTATCTCAAAGTTAGTCCCTCTTTCAAGAACTATTTTAGTTGTGGATACTCTTGCGTTTGTATTTGTATCTTGAAATAAAAATCCATTCTCATCATTGTCTTCTAACACTAATGCATCAGGGTCTTCTTTTGTGAGAGAGTCAAGTGTGTTTGCTTCAAATAAAAGTTTCTCACCAGCATCAGTTCCAGATGCACTTGCGTCTAATAAAAGTAAAGAACCCTCATTAGATAAATCACTGTCAGTCCCCTCTAACATGATTGCTCTTTCTTCTAATAGAGTTTCACCCTCAATGTCTATTTGAGTTGCACTTGTTGTTCCTGTAAGAGTTTGAGTGCCTGTTAGTGTTGATGTTCCTGTAACAGATATGTTAGAACTAAAAGCAACATCACCACTATATGTACCACCAGTTTTTGGTACAGTGTTTGCGACAGAGAACACATCATAAGTAATTATCTCTACTATATCATTTGCAGCTAAAGATGCAAGACCACCTATGGTGTTTGCAGTTGTTGTGTTGTAGTCTGTTCCACGAAGAAGTAGAACACCATTCATAAACACATCAATATATGTACCGTCTTGATATTTAAGAGTTCTGTTGTTATCGTCTGAACCACTAAGAGATGTTTCACTCCCTGACGCAGTAAAGACAAATCTATCCCTTACTCCAAAACCGTCTGTACTTCTTCCTAGATATGCCATTTAAAATCCTTTAATATTATTTATAAACATATTATGGGCCTGCTGTCCAGAACTCAACGTGTCTATGTTGTTCGGCAGTACCTAAATCATAGTTACCCCAACCAAACTGTATACCATCAGAAAGTGTCCTTGCACCACTGGTATTTGTTTGCCATGTGCTTGTGCTTATATTCAAATAGTATTTATCAGTAACAGTAAACCCTGTCCCTGCTAAATCAGGAGCAGAACTACCACCAGCGTAAAATCCTTGAGTATATATAAAATCATTTTCATCTCTACCTATTCTAATAAAGAATGGATTAGAATCAGTATAACTTTTAAATTGTCCTGATGCTAAATTTAAAGTAGGGCCACTTTCATTATAACCACTTCCAGTTCCCCATGCAGAGGAAACTTGAGGATTATTAGAACCATCTTTATAAAGCTGTAAGTAAGTATAATCTGCTGGGTGTTTTCTAAAAATTGTATATGTACTGGTAACAGTTTCTAAATATGCTTCACTTGCTTCAGCTGCAGTGCTAGTATTAAACATAGCAGCTAGTCCCCACGCAAAACCATTATCTGAAAATTGCACAAATGAGTGTCCTAAAAATCCATCAGTCTTAGTTGTATTATGCTCTGCAAATTGATTACTGCCTGGTGATGCGAGTGTCAACGTGTTACCACCAGACGCAGTGTATCCAGCATAGTTCCAAGTTGAATATGTTCCATTAGCTGTAAATCCTTGAAAATCAGTTTGTGAAACTCTTGAGGGGTCACCAAATGATGACCCAGCACTTGCAAACCAATAATTTCCATACTGTGACATTTTATCCCCTACGCAAAAGCAAGTTGAGGAGCACCTAATGCAATTCTATTTGCAGCTACAACCATATAGGGTAAAATATCAACTGCATTAGCACCTGTACTCAATGTTATTCCAGAACCTCCAGCAGACTCATAATCACCACCAAGTGTTAAGCTTCTAGAACCTGAACCATCTTGAATAAAAACCATAATACCAGACTGACCCACATTTTCTGTGGTTGGATTTGCAAGAGTAACATTTCCTTCAAGTGTTATGATAAAGTTTTGAAAAGAATTGAAATCTAAAAGAACACTATCAGTTGCACCTTTGAATGTATCTGACTCAACAATCTGTGTTGCACCTATTGTTGTTTTACCAAATGCAACAACTTGGTCATTTATTTTTAGTTGATTGTTTGTCGTGTCTTCTGTGATGGTTGCACTTCCAACTTTTACATCACCAGAAAATTTTATGTTATTATTAAAATAGTTTGCTGGGTCACCAGTGCCATCTTCAAATAAAATTTGTTCACCTACATCTGTACTAGCTGCAGATGAGTCTAATACAAGAAATCCTGTGGTTGCATCTGTCCCAGTTTCTATTATTACTGTGTCACCAGTTGTGGGTGCCTTTAAATTACCCTGAACTTCTACATTACCTTTCACTAAAACATTATTATCAAACTGAAAGTTTGTTGTATCTACTTGTCCTACTTTGTTTATATCATCTGTATTAATTTCGTGTAATATCATATCACCAGCATTTGTTGATGAACTATCTGTACCTTCAAGAACTAAATTGTCACCAGCGTCAGATGAGCTTCCGTCTGTTCCATCTAACGTTATTGGGTGTAGAATATTACCAGCTATGTTTCCCTTTGTGTTTAAATCACCATCAACAGTCATATTGGTAACTCTATCAGTGCTTCTTCCTTGAGTTGGTAATAAACCATTACCAATCACACCTTGTTTATGAACGACATAAATGTTATTTGTTCCTGTTGCTGGTGTTCCTGTAAATGAAAGTGTTGTATCACTTACAGTATATGCAGATGTAGGTTCTTGTCGAACATTATCTACAAACACTTCTATCTGATTTGGGTCACCAACACTCTGTGACATTGTAAATGAAGTAGTAGAGTTGTTCCCACTAAAAGAGTCTTTAGCAGGAGATGCAAAACTAGATAAGGGTGACGCTCCCAGATATGCCATCTTATGTTATCTCCATTATACTCAAACAAGTGTCTGCACTGTTTGCTGTATCCGATTGTATTTTTATACTATGTCCTGCTTGTAGGATAATTTTATTTCCACTCATATATTCAAATGCAGAACCAGCTGGTATGGGTAGGTTCTTGACAAGAAATATATTTGTCTGTGCATCAAGTTTGATATCAACAGTTATTTGACTACTTGTTGTATTTGCGATTGTCAAACCAATCACAACTGTAGTTGTTGATGCTGGACAAGTGTAAGGTGTCATATCCGAGTTCGCAGATACATTTGAACCATCAAAGGTTTTATTTTTAAATGTATTAGCCATTGAATATTACTCCTTACACGTCATCTATTAATGCACATACAATTGCAGTCACAGATGCATCACCAGCATCTCCGATATCTGATGAGATTGCGTGAATGTTTCCTACTGTGGTGTTTGGAAATCTACCACAGAATGTTTGACTTGGGCCAATAAAGATACCATCTACAAGGTCGTTTGCAGCTGTATCTCCATCTAAACAGATATAGATACCATCTGATGAACTGGTGTTCTGTATGAATAAGAACTTAACCTTATCAGATGTTGACACTGCTGTTTGGTCTGTGTCTTGGTCGACAGCAGTATAGTCTAGAAATCTACCAGCAATCAAGTCTGCACTTGTTGTTGTTATACTTGTTAGTTTGTAATACCACTTATCGTTTGCGTCATCTGGTGTAACGGTCATTGTCCCAGTCAGAGTTTTTGCAATCTCGTCTGGTAAGATAGTGGCTTGAATTGATACGGAAGCGTCATCTGCCATTGTTTTCTCCTATTTGTTTATATCACTTATTTATAATATTATCCCAATGCGATTGCAAGCGCTGTTGGGTCTTCTGTACTGAAACCTTGTCCAGATAAAAATGTTGTTAATCTTGAAAGTGCAGCCTTTCTGTTCGTTCCCCCAGCACCATCATCTACAATTATCAAATCACTGGTTGTCAAATCTGCACCAATATCTGAACCACCATCAATATCAATAGCTGCAATTGGTAAAGTTCCTGTGTCACCTGTACCAATTAATGTTCCAGACGCAGTTGGTAAAACTAATGTTGCACTACTACCTTCAGAGTGTGGTGCAGCTTGTAATGTCTGTGCGTGTGCGTTAGAACTCTCACAATAAAATAATACTTTTGTTACATTACCTGTTCCAGTTCTTATGTCAATCACACCATCACTGATTGAAACACCACCAGACGAACCATTACCATCTACGATAACTTTACCAGAACCATTTGGTAATAAATTAATATTACCATTTGATACTGAAACAATATCGTTGCCGTTTACATCTAAGTCACCTCCAAGTTGGGGCGTAGTATCAGCTGCAACAGATGTTAAACCACCAGCAGAACTGATTAGATTATCAACTGTTATTCTTTTGAATGAAGATGCATCTGCATCACTCACTAATAATTCATCATTACCAGAGTCAATACCAGCAGATGCAATAGATGATTGTCCAGTAATAAAAGAATTTTCAGTTGTACCTGTTAATAACACAGTTCCACTTGCATTTGGTAGATTGATTGTTCTATCAGCAGTAGGGTCAACAACACCGAATGTTGTTTCGTTATCATCATCTGTTGAACCCTCAAAGATGAAAGATGCAGCTGATAATGTAGATGTAACTGTTAACTCTGCAACAGATATCTGAGTTGCAGATATATTAGTAAAACTTAAACTACCTGCTTCAATACCACTCACATCAGTTTGAAGTTTATTAAACTCAACTCTAAACTGTTCGAGTGTTGAAGTGGTAGTAACTTGTCCTGCTGTTATAGCCATTAGTTTTTATCCAGTAAAGTTTTTAACATTGATTTAATTTCGTGCATCTCACTCTTTATATTATTTATCTCTCTATTCGCATTTCTTATTGCATCTCTTTGTCTTTGTGCATTTTGTGCTCTTTGTTTTGCAAGAAGGTATGCACCTTTGTTTCTGTTTACAATTGCATTTGACTCAGTATCTCTTACTAAATCATCATGTCCTTCTACCTGTAAATATTTTTTATCCATCAATCATCTCTAATATTTGTTCTCTTTGTTTTTCTATCTCTTGTCTTTGTTTCTCTATTTCTTCCCTTTGTTTTTCCACAGTAACAGGTGCAAAACCACCTTTATGTTTTTTCTTATAGTCCTCAAAGTTAATTATATTATCCATACTATGTTGCCAGTGCGATTACTCTCAAATCTCTAATTCTAATTGGTTCAGCTGCATTTGTTCCTTGTCCAACTATCTTAATCGCAAACTGAATAAACTCTGGTAGTGGTTCACCAATACCATCATCTGTCACACCAGCAGTATAGAGGTATTGTTGAAAATCATTTTCATCAAGAGATGATTGCACAGTTGAGTCTGTTGTTCCAGTTGTGTTAAAGAAGTCATAACCTAGTTCATCAAAATCATCAGCAGAGTCAGACCTCAGTATTTTAAATAACACTTTAATTTCTGCACTAGAATGTTTACGAGCTGCAAAGAATACTTTTAACGCAGTAGCAGGATTTTCAAGTGGAACTCTTTTTGTAATGTAAATGAATGCATTCTGGTCACCCTCTGGTTCTGTTGATGCAACAAAGTCTGTTGTTGGGAAAACATCTGAAGAAGTATCCACATTGTTGATACGATTACCAACTGCAATTACGGAAAATCTGTCTGTGTCTATAACTGGTGATAGATTAGATTTTGTTGTTGATAATCCAATATCAAGGAAGAAAGATTTTGCACCACCAAGTTCATTTGTTTCATTTACAGATGATGCGATTATTCTTGATGTATCAAACTTAAAGTTTTCATTTAATGGTATAACTGTTGATGTGGTTGCAGTTGAGAAAGAACTCTCTGAACCAGCAGGACTTGTACCACTTGTGGTTTTTACACTCGCAGTGATTTGTGTATCTGGAACTTCCATAGCACCTATAGCTGTTTTGACTAATTCTAATCTATAATTTTCTGATGCGAACACACTTATACCTCCTACCTCTGCACTGTCATTTGCACCAGATATAGTTGGTGCAGTTGTTACAGATATTGTATATGAGTCCATTTGAATGTTTGCAAGTGCAGTATGTGTTTTATTAATCTGGTCTAATGGTGTCTTGAGTATCTGATATAATTCTACAGTAGCATCATCTGCGTGTGCAGCTGCAGTTGTTCCATCTACACCTCTTGTCAAACTTCCAATTGTTGTAGAGGATAATGTTCCAAACATAATCTCATTACCTATCTTTACATAACACCTTGAAGATAAACTACTTGCTTCAAATCCAGTTGCAGATGTAAGAGTAAGTGAAGTTGCAGTAGCAGTGATTGCACCATCTAGAGTTGTACTAATTCCAGATGATACACCTGTAATTTTAACATTGTTAGATGTTGAATACATGCCATGGTCTATGTGTTTAACTTGAACAACAGTTGAACTGTTAGTTAATACTATCGGATTTGCATCAAGTCGTTTTCCATAGACTTCTGTTGAACCATCTTCTGCTGTAGTTTCATCACCTATGTTATCATTCGTTAACCCAACTGTTCCAGAAGTTCCAGTAAAGTCTGCACGATATAATGTAAACTTCATATCCTCTGACTGCACAGCACTCCATGTTGAATTGTTTTGTGATTTAAATAATACACCAAGATATGGTTGTCTTGATACTAATCGATTACCACCACTCACATCAACTTGTCCTAATTCAGATATCCATAATCTGTAATCTAAACTTTGTGTCATCACAACTATGCAGTATTCTGTACCATCTTTTAAATAAACAGGAGATGGGAATGTGAATGTTGTTGCAGTGGCAGCTGTTGCAGACACATTAACATCAGCAGGGTTTAAAACCTTTCTAGCAAATGGAATAACTTTAGGGCCAGGGTATCCATTTATAACTTCTCTGATTTCACAGGTGACTGGTAGTGTTTCATCTTTCGCACCAAAATATAAATCTACTTTAGTTGCAAAACAACCGCCCTCCTCTGTGATTAATATGGTTTGTGCAAGTGGGTCATACCATTGTAATCTTCTAACAGTTGTTCTAAATGTTTGTGATGTAGTTTCTTCAACATTGTCTTGAACTAATTCACCATTTCTTGTTGCAACAATTGTATCTTGTTCTACTTCTAAAGTACCTCTTGCGAAGTAAACTGCGTTACCTTGTGTTTCTGGTGCTGGTCTGATTGTATTATCTTCACTTGATGTTATTCTAAATGCAACCTCACCTGTTCTAAATCTTGGATTATTTTCTTGGCCTGGAAACCTATGTTCTGGGATTGCGAATGTCCCAGAGATTGCACCACTTGAATCTGTAACAAGTGGACTACCAGCAATAGGACTATCCACAAGTGAGAATGCAGAAGATGTAGGAGTGCAGAATTGACTTACTGCAACACCGTCAAAGAAAACATAAACTCTTGTCTTTGGTTTAAATCCATCACCAGTAAATATAACATTTCTTGGACGGACAAATGGTATTAAAGACCTACTAAGAACTCTACTGTCAACAACTTCTTCTACTACGTTTTCAACAACTCTAGTTCTCAAACCAGTTCTTTGTCTATCCTCTCTTGCAGTCGCTCCTACATTAATTAATCTTGTTGGTCTATTATGAGGATTTGTTTCTGGTGGGTTTGAAAAATTATCAACCTGAATTACTCCACTCCAAGTTGTTTCCCACGCATTCCATATTGTTCCGATTGCGTTTTGATTTGCAGCTAATACAGAATCAAAGTTACCCTCACGATTTATAATTACTGCTGGTGCAGTTTCAGTTTCAAACCACTCATCTCCAGATGGTGATAAATTTATTTTACCTATAAAACTTGCAAGTAAATATGGTTGTACGTTTTCAGTCTTTGTTGCAAACTGTTGTTCTGCAAGTGTTGTGTGCGTGTAAGGTAGTGTAATTAAGTCACCAGTTTTTTGATATCCAGCTGTTGTTCTTGCAGTATCCGTTGTTGCAACCTCTTTTAGTTGTGCATTCTTTAGAACACATTTTGGTCTTAATTCTTTTTCAACCATATCAATCGCACACTTATAATCTTTATCAGACACTTTACCTAATCTGTGTCCAGAAAAATTATCTACAACAAATCCAGATTTAAACCTATTCAATCCGTTTGCATCTTGTATCTCAAAACTTTCTGCATCTCTCTCAAGTAAATTTAACGCAGTGGAGAACTCAAGGTTTTCTATTCTACCTTGTAATCTACCAATATCTCTCATTGTAAATCTTTGAGTTTTTAACCTTGTCACTGTAACATCATCTGGTCTAAATGTAAAAGCTGGTAAATGTAAGTCAGCAAGTTTCATTGAGTTATCTAAATCTTTAGGTGAAGTTGGTATCTCAGCAGATTGACCCTCCACTATTTCAAACTCACCCTCTGGTGTTATGAATAAAGATGCTTTTTTAGCAAGATAAAATTCAAAGTCTGCTTGAACAAAACTATCAGGTTGTGGTGTATCAACTGTGACAGCACCTGTCCCATCAAACTGTCTATGAAAGAAATCAAAGGAGTCACCTGTGATTTCATCTACAGCTGCAAGTGTAGAAGATGCACCTGTTATATCTTCACAAGTAGGTCTAAAATCTATGCAATCTGTTAGAGGAAACTCACCACTTGGTTCTGGGTCGTCTGGGTCAATTCTTGTTGCAGTATATGTTGGTATATTTCCATAACCCATTTGTCCACCCACATCTGAATAAGAGTCAACGGAGAAGAAGTTACCAGAACTATGTGCAAAGAAATCATAGACAACTAATAGTCGTCCTCTAGGTGCAGCTACACCCTTCTTTCTGATTATCCTTGCAACATCATAGAAGTTATCTCTCTGTCCAGTATCTAATGTAAAATTACTGGTTATCACTTTACTACCAGCAGTCACAGTAGATACAGCTGCAGTCGCACCAGAAGACGCACCAGTAATTGTATCAGATGTTGTAAAATCTGTTGTTCCAAATCTACCCTCTAACACATAAGACATAGGAGATGTTGTATCGATTATTCTTGCAGTTGCACCAGAAGAAGAACCAGTAATCTTTTCACCCCTAGTAAATGTTCCAGTGATTGTACCTAATGTTAACTCTGGAGCAGTTGCGTCTGTACTTGTATCTTCTGAATCAAACACACCAACTAATTTAAATGCGTCTGTACGACCTAAAGATATTTGTTCATCTGTTGGTCTTGTTCCAAATGCATCATTAGCACCTGTTGCAACTTTTAATTGTTTACAGAGTTGTGTTGTTTTAACTTTAGATGGAACACTTGTTTTTAATATCGTACCTATAAATTTAACTTTTGCACCAGACCCTAGTATCGTATTGTCTGTAACAGTTACAGTTGCTGTACCTGTTCCAGATGTTTTACCAGATACACTCACAATATCTCCTTGTGAACCAGTACCATCACCTGCTGTTAAGATAGACATAGTGTAATCTTTTTCTGCGAATGCAACAAAGGTTTCGTTACTACCAGCAGTAAATGATACTACACCACCAGTCGTTGTTGTACCAACAAATTGTCTACGAACTGTTATCTGTGAGTCACTTGCACTATCGTTTGTTGCAGTCAGTAATGTTTTAATAACTTGTTTAGGTAACTTGAATAGTGAAACATTTTTTTCTGGTAGTGTTAATGACGCAATCTTTTCACTTTCTCTTTCAATATTACCAGATGCATCTTCCAACTGAACATCATCATTTTCATCTGTAGAACTTGCGTCAGTTCCATTTAAAACTATCTTACCTGTTCTTACTGTTGTTGTTTCTGTTAAAACAAAATCAGCTGTAAAATCTTGTCCACCATCTGGGTCGTCCATAAATACTTGTCTTGCGTCTGCAAAAGTATGTGTGACAATATTAGATATTGTTAAATCTGCGTTACTTGAGTTCTCAACAATACCACCTGTTTCTGAAGAGTCAGATGCGATTATCTTTTCACCAGAGATAAATGTACCAATTACCTGTGTGAGAACAACCTGTGTCCCAGATGTTAGAGAACCAAAAACTAAACCAGTTGCACCAGAGGTATTACCTTTTATTTGCACACCACCGTTAGTTCTGTTTGCAATTAATGTGGGACTAGGTGTGTCATTTAATGTAAGATATGTAAAGGGTCTAATATCAAATAAGAATAATCTATAGATTGCATCTGTGTTACCTGCTGTTCCAGACTCATACTGTATTGTTCTTGCTCTTGCAACACCAACCTGATTACCAGACGCACTACCTCTTGTAGTAGTTACATCATCAAACAATCCTAAAGTTTTATACGCAGTTGTTTCACCACTCACTGCACCTATGTCTGGTGTATTATAAAGATTAGTAATCTTCGCAAAGTTACCAATCTCGTATGTGGTGACACCAGCATTCACAGTTTGAAAATCTCTGGCTTTAGATATATCTTTAAATGTTTGTGTTATCTTCTCTATCTCAAAACCTTTTACATAAGCTTTGCCTGGCGAACACGCAAGTGTTAGTAGAGATTCAGACGCAGTGTTGTTATCATTTGTTGTTGCACCATTTGTATACACACCAGCAAATCTTTGATTTTGAATTGTTTGTGTTACTGTTTCTCTCATATCAAACTGAAAGGGTCTGACTGTATAATCACCAGACTCATCAAATGTTCTTCTTGCAAGTGTGTTACCTAAAATACTATACTCAGTAAATCGTGCTTCATATTGTACAATACCACCTTTAACTCTAACCACTTCTACAAAAGAAGTATCAGCAGTTGAACTCTCTGCAAGACTTGTAAGAGTAAGTTCTATCTTTAATCTATGAGCACCTTTAGCTGCAAAGTTTGATGAACCTGTTGCGTTGTCTGTAAGTGAACTATCTGACTCTGGAGTAACTAAAGTTTCAGTTATTGTGAAACCAACCCTTGCACTTGCACTAGGACTATTATCACTTATAACATGAGTTTGTTCTGCAACTCTTACAAATTGTCCACGAATATAATAAACTCCAGACTCAACTTTTGCAGCCACTCCAGTTTGAGCTGCAGAAGTGTGAGTGGTTGCAGATGCAACATTTGTTGCGTATGTTGTGGTATGTGTAACTGACGCATCTGCACTTATATTTTCTGAGTTACTAAAAACTTGTGTGGTATTATCTGAACCTGCTTGAATATATTGTATATAAAGAACAGGTTGTGTTGTAGATGTTCCTGCTTTTACACCAATTACTTTTGCCTTAACACCAGAAGTTGCACCTGTGATTATAACAGGAGTTGTGGTGTTTAAATACTGTGCAACGACAACATCTTCTCCACCAAATTGTGATGCGAGTTGTATAGAGGTATATGCATTAGAGATTGATACTTGGCCTGGTATGATGACTGTACCATCTTTAAATATATTTTGTCCATGTCTTTCAATCTGATTTTGCAGAATAGACTGAAGTTGTGTTAACTCTCTTGCCTGAACTGCAAAGCCAGGTCTGAAAAGAACTCTATGAAAATTATCGTTGATGTCAAAATCATCATAATATGGTGATACGTTTAAATCTGTTTTCTGTGCCATAATTAAAACTCAATTATTAACTTAATGTCTTCTGTCTGGTCTGAAGCTCTTTGAATTGGTTTCCTATTTTCTATGTATACGATATCTCCACTGTCTGGGTCTAGTTCTGGATTAGAATATCCAGAAGTAAATACTGTTGTATTATTGTTTGCAAGGGTTACTGTTTCTGAACCTGTTGATTGTGGTGTTCCAGTTGCACCAGAGGTTGCACCTGTGATTAGGTTTGCACCACTGAAAGCAACATACGCACCTGTTGTTGAGTTTGTTCCAAAGTCACCAAATCTTTCTTGTTGATAATATAGTATCTTATTAGAACTATCCCATTCTACTACTTTACCGATTGCACCAGTAGATGCTTGTGATATTTTTTCATCTACATCAAACGTGCCACTTGATGTTGCGAACTTAACTGCGTAGGTTTGTCTTGCTGTAGAAGCACTTGCAACACTTGATGTACCAAATGCGTTTGGATTTACCACCAATCCTACTTCTCTAAAATCATTCTTTACAGAGAAGTCATCACCCTCTGCTTCTGTGATTGTTGTTGCAGTCATTACATAGTGTCCACCTAACTCATCTATTGCAGTGAAACCATGTCCACCCTTTGGGCCTATGACAACAGTAATTGCACCACCTGTTCCACTACCTAGTGTAGAAGATGATGTGAGAGAACTATCTGAGAATATATAATCTGAACCTAGATTGACTGTTGCAAATGTATATCCAGTACCAGCACTGTGAACTGTGGTGTCTGTACCAGCAGTTAAACCAAAAGATGCAATCGCACCACCTGAAACTGTGATACGAACTATTGCACCTGATGATGTTCCTTGATTTGTTCCATCTCCGTAGACAGCTGCATAGTATGTTCCGTCTGTGTAACCTGAACCTGGCGTTATAACTAAACTTTCTATCGCACCATCTGTTGCAGCTGCAGTAACAGTTGAATCATCAAAGACAGGTATATAATCTGTGGTTACATACTTTGCAGATTGTGACGCAGTAATCTTGTACATATACTTGAGAACATATCCACCCAACTCAAACGCAGATGTTGACTCTGATGTAGGTTCTGAACCACTATATGCAGCTCCACTATTGTTGTCTAGAACTTTATATACTCTAAAGTCTGATGTTACAAAGTAAAATTCTGAGTCAAAAAGATTTGATGCACCACTTGTTGCAGTATTAGAAGAACTAATATTATCTTTGTACATATCATAGACCGTATTGTTAGACCAGTTTCTTCTAGGTAATGCGTATGCAATATCTGAAGAGGTTATCTTCTTTGCACCTAACATTGAGTCCCAATTGTAAAACTCTCTGGATACACTGTCTGCTGGTGTGGAAGGTGAGGTATCACTTCCTCCAGTTGTTCCTGTTGTGAATGGTGTGGCCTTTCCTAAGAATAGGTAGTAAACATCTGCTGATGCTTCAGAGAAAGACTCAAAAAAGTTTCTTGCGTTGTGGCGTCTGAATTTTTCCGTAATGATTGCTGACATCTTAAATCCTTTTAATTATTTATACAACTTGTTAAGGGTTAATACCAGTTGCACCCTCTAAATCTATATTGTCCCCATTCGTTTCTTCTAGTAAGAAACCATTTGATGAGTCCTCTGTATCTGTTCCGTCTTCCAGTGCGATATCTCCAGTCCTTCTTGTGGTAATCACAGAAGAATGTGTGACTGGGTCGTATCCACTACTTGTACTATTTAGTGTGAAATTACTTAAGGGTATTGAACCGACACTTGGAAAGATATCTGAAGACTCCATCAAGAATACTCTTGGGTTTAATAATATCTCGTCCTCATCTATCTGTAATAATAACTTAAATCCAGCATCTGAACTAGAGCTGTCTGTTCCATTCAATATAATTAAACTACCAGTAGTTTCTCCAGTACCATCTTCCAGTAATACACCATCATCAATATCGTCATCTTGTGTAAGAGAACTTTCTATCGCAAGACTATCGTGTCCAGAAACTTGCGTACCACTCTCTAATAATATAGACTCTTTGAAAGAGTTAGTTGAATAATCCTCAACAACTAAACTACCTGTGTCCTCTGTAAGTATTCTTCTACTATCTCCATCTATCTCTTCTCTTATGATTGCATCTCCAGCATCTAGTCCAGTTGCATCTGTTCCATCTAATACTATGACACCAAAGTCCTCTAACAAAATACCATCTGCTTCTTCTCCGTTAGCTTGACTTGATTCCATTTGACCATTATCTCTATACTTTGTAACATACTTGTTTTCTTCTTCTAACTCAATAAAGAACTCACTATTTTCAAGTGCGATTGGTGAAGTGCTTTCCTCTAACACAATATGGTGTCTAAACTCTAGTGGGTTAATATCAAAGTTGTTCTCTATAATCACCTTATCTCTTCTGATAAAGTCTTCAAATGTAAAACTTCCTATCTGTCCAAGTTGTAATGCACTACTATTATTTTCTTCTATGATAATCTTCTCACCAGCATTCTGTCTTGCTTCACCAATCTGAGATACATAAGAGTCTTCTGTAATTAATCTTGCAGTATCAATATCGTGTGCATCTTCCATATCAATATTGTCACCAGCATTAGAACCTGATGCGTCTGTTCCATTCAACACGATAAACCCATAACTGTCTGGGGCCTGTGTCGCATTGAGAACTAGATTGTCTGATACAAATGGTGTAGTCCCATCTTCTGCAAGAAAGAGTGAACCATCTTCATTTACGATATTATTAGACTCTAAATCTGTATTACCAAAATCCTCTAGACTTAACAATAGTCCATTCTCTAATTGAATACCCATGACATCTTCAAACTCGAATGTGTTTGTTGCAATGTGTGTGAGTAGATTTCTACTTTGTCTGACTGTGGGTCTTACACTTAACTTGACTGTATGTTCTATCGCAAGTGTCTTATCATTCAACCCACCTCTACCATTGTGGGCACTCTCTGCTTTCATAATACCACCAGCAACTTCGTTATCTACAGTAAATCCTTCGTAGAGTATATCATCACCTTGACTAATGAAACCATCTTCAAGTGCAAATACGTTTCCATCTTCTGCAAGTATGTTATCATATTCGTCAGTAGATGAACCAGACTCCACATCTATCTTACCACCTACATCATTGAACCCATCACTTGAGTCTAGTATTACATACGCAACATCATAGTCGTATCCATCTGGTTGTAGTCCCTCCTCAAGTAGTATGGAAATATTACTTGGTGTGTTAGATGCAGCTACAGCTGATGAACCATCAAGGATAAGTTTGTCACCACCAACGTGACCTGTTTCATAAATGATTTTATCATCTCTGTGTGTGATACCAGACTTAGTTGCTTGTAATCGCATTGGAAATACTTGTTCAAAAATATTCTCAAGAGCAGATGCAAGGATTGGTGAGAACTTCTCTTCGTAATCAGGCAACTCAGAACCAGCATTTCTTACACCAACATTGAGTGCAGTTGCAATTGTCACTTTACCAAATGGTGCAAAACCAGCTGGGTGAACTGCTTTCTTTAATTCGTTTAAGTATGTTGATAGTGACGCACCAATCTGAACCTCATAAGAATAATCTTGATAGAAGAATGAGTCTTGGATACGAATTAAATCTTCACCCACAATACTTTCGATACCATCATAGTTTCCTACTGAGGTTGAAGTGGTCGCAACAACTGTCGTACCTTTTGCAATGTCAGCTTTAACAATTGTTCCAGACGCACCACTCGAATCAGTTATAGTAACATTCTTTTTAGAAAAGTCAATACCACTTTCGTGTATGATATCTGATGCAACGTCAATACCAGATGCAGTCTGGTCATAGACCATATTACCATCACCAGTTTCATCTGGGAATAATAATGAACCCATTGCATCTGTACCATCTGAGTCTGTTCCATTTAATATAAGTAGATTACCAAACTCCTCTGTAGACACTCTATCATTTTCATCTCCAGTGTTACCAGCTTCAATCACTAGGTAACTTGAGTTAGGATTATTTTCTCTGTATCTGTTTAATAAAAGTTTACTACCAGCGTGTTGAACTTGTTCATTATGTACACCCTCTAAAAGTATTTCACCACTGTTGTCCTCTTGTATAAGACTTCCTAAAGAAGTAAACGGTATTGTGTTTGCTTCCATTTTAATATTATAAGTTTGTTTACTCTCTCCGTCTAATAAAACAAATCCACCGTCTTCTAATAGTATACCTTCACCATCATCAAAGTCTAATTCATCTTCAAGTAAAATACCTTGAGGTTCAAGAATGGTTGTTCCTTTTTCTAAAGCAATCTGTTCGTTGAAAGTTCCCTCTTGTTCTTGCACTGTCCTGATTACATCTTCGAATGTTGTGTCGAGAACTTTCGTGTTAGAGTCGAAACCTTTAACCACACCAGTATGAGTTGTTAATGTATTAGTAGCTGCAAATGTTCCTGTAACATCTTTAAGAATAAAGTGAGCTCTTAATTCTATCTCTGGTGAATTTGTAATAGAGTAATCAAATCCTGTATTGTTTACATTAATTGATTTTGCAGAACCAATATCATTTGTTAATGCAGTAAGAACTGCACCAGTTCCATTTGTGCTTGTGACTGTAACTGTAGGTAAATCAGAATTATAAAGTCCACCTTCTGCAATATAAATTCTTTGAATTGAACCTCTCTCTGATGAACTAAATGTATCTTCCTCTAAAAACAGTCTGTCGTTTGCAGTACCGAATGTATCGTTTGTTTCTACAACTGTATCAGTGAGTAATGAGAAACCAGCATTAGAACCAGCACCATCTGTTCCGTCTAATATGATATCACTGTTTGCATCTGAACCATTTACATCTGTTCTATCTAAAACAATATTGAATGTTTCTTCTGATGCAGTTGTTCCATTCTCTATAATGATTACATCTGTGGTTACTTCAGAGTCATCAAGTGTTCCAGTTTCTAATTGTATTCCACCACCAACTACAGAAACGAAACCAGACGCAGATTTAGTATCACTCTCTGAAGTTGTAAAGGTAAGAACATCTCCTACCTCATATCCAGAACCAGCATCATCAACTATGACTTCACTTACTGAACCACTTGTGATACCACTGACAACTAACTCTGCTTTGTTGTTTCCTAAATTTTCTATCTCCACTGGTTCTTGGTCTGTATGAAGAATACCATTATTAGATAATGATGCAGAGGATAGTATAGCTTCAACTGTAAATGAAACATCAACATCTCTCACAGTAGAGTTTGCAGTGATTGTTTCACCGTCTATAAATGTTCCATCTATACTTGCAAGTTCTAATTCTGTAACAGATACAGTTCCCTCTTGAAACGTAATCGCATCATTAACAATTGCAGTTGTACCAGATGTTTGTCCAGTAATCTTTTGATTAATTACCTCATCACCAGACACCCCAGTAAAACCAGCACATCTTAAAATTGTTTCTGTTCTCCAGTCACCATCTGATACACGCAACATATGTTCTGTAGGATAAAAGATATTTGCCTCTTCTCCAAGAAGTATTCTAAAGAATAATTCGTGTCCTTCTCTCGTACCTTTAGCTGCATATAAGTCTTTGATGTTCTTAAGTAGTTTTCTTTTTGATACACTGGTTGCAAGAGAGTTTGGAATAGAAGTCATCAATGATGTTCTCATCTGGTCTAAGAAATCAAAGATGGTATTATCTACATCTGCGTAATCTAAAAGTTGTTGTATATTTTGTATTGGGTTTGCACGATAGTTTGTAAGTTTACCTTGAGCACCAGATGTTCCACCAGTAAAGGTTTCGTCTGTAACAAACTTTTGTTGTGATGAAATATACAGTTTTAGATTTCTTGAGTCTTCTATAAGTATAGTTGCAGTCGCACCAGAGGTTGCACCTGTGATTGTTTCACCATTTACAAACTGTGCAGTATCTTCTGTAAGTATTCTGTCACCATCTACTTCATCTAACACATACGCAACAGTGGTTGTTTCATAACGCACATAACTATTAACCACCTGATAAGTTACTTGACCAGCTTCTAAAAATCTATAATACTCTTTTAAAAACTTTACAAAAACTGGGTGGTCGGCCTGAATAAAATCAGGCACCTGTCCTTCTATAAGTGGTGATAACTTAGTCTGAAGTTTTGACTTCTCGTCTGCCATGTTTTAATAACTCGAAGATGTAGGATAAGATGTAGTAGTATTAACTGATGTTGTACTTGCAGTTCCAGTCGTGGTGGTTGTGTAACCCACACCTGTTGTTGCAGTTGCATCTATCTGACCTGTTATTGTGGAGTTCGTTAAATCTATTTCTAGTATTTGATTACGAACTGGGATAATATCATTTGAACTTGGTATTGCAGTTACTCTTATGGAAACAGAACTTTGTCCATCTATATTTGATATTGCAGTTATTTTTAATGCGTTAATAGATATAGTTCCATTTGCATAATCTATCGCACCAGCTGAAGAATTTAAGTAAGTCCTCACACCAGACACTAAAGAGTATACTCTTAATGAACCAGCACCATCTTCATCAAAGAAATATTCTGTGGTGGTATCTCCATCAATCTGAAAACCAGTTGACGAAATCACACCACCTCCACTTTTATTATGTTCGGAGTGAGGATTGTATATTGCATTTCCAAAATTAATTGTATAGTTTGTTGATGTGTTTAGTGATGGTGCAAAAAATTTACCCATAGTTACAGTTGTCGTATTATTTAATATTGCACTATCAACATCATCTATTTGACCTGTTAATTGTGAGTGTCTAAATGGTGCATTAAATGTTTCTAATCTTGTTTCTGTATATGATGTTAAAGTATTACTAACTAAACTTTCTAAATCAGCTTTACCTAAAGTTGTCACAGATGAGTTGTAATTAAATGTTATATTTAAAATTAGATATGTTATTTCTGCATCAACAATCACTGGTGTAATAGATGCAACTTTAAAAGAACTTAAATCTTTGACCAAGTTTTCTTTTTGTGTCGTTGTGAGATTAAGTCCTGTTGTGCTTTTTACCGATATAAAAACCTTACCATACTCTGGTGTAGAACTTACACCTGTGCTTGTGTTATAACTTCCGTCTTCTCCACCCCATACTGAAACAGCTTGTGTATTATTAAAAAGTTTTCTCACATATACTTTATAATCTTCTGTTGTGACTGCACGACCTTGTGATGCGTAGTCAAGTGGTGCGTTTAATTTTATAGAACTTATGCTCTCTGGTTCTGCACCACCAACTGCGTTTGATACAGTTGTAACTGATATATTTGTAACAGCATCTATTGCCTCTGTTCTTACAAAAGATGATGCACCATTAGCTGCAGTCTTATTTGTAATCACATAATTTAGTTGTACAATATTACCATCTGAAACTGCAACACTTGTCGCACCATCTCCAAAGTAAATTTCAAACTTACCACTCTCTGTTTCTTGTAAATAATAAACTGTACTTGAACTAGAGAGTTGTGTTATGTCTGTTGCTTTTGTATAAGTTGTACTTGTTGTATCAGAAACAGAATTTTGAACTTGAACCGTAAGTGTTGATGTATCTGCACGAACATCTGTTAACATAAATCTTTGGTCAACATCATTACTATCTACTAAATACTTTGTCGTTGCAAATGTTCCTTCATAAACCTCTGTGCTATCAAATGGAATTGAGTTACCTGTGTTTTGTTTGGTTACATCTGATATGGTTACGAACTGATAATCCACACCATCAACCCTTGAAACAAATGATGTACCAGCAGGCATAGTTGCAGATGGATTACTTGTTGTAAGTGTCACGTTTATTGTTGCTTTAGGAGCTCTAGGTGAACCTACTTCATACCCTAACATCTTTGCGTGAGATACCACACTAGAACGCAATGATGCACTATCTAAGAACATTTCGTTTGCTAACATATTTGCATTAAACCCAAGATAGTGTGTGTTGTATGCAAGAGTGTCAAGAAGAATGTTCATACCAGAACCTTCAAAGTCGTAGTCAGTAAATTCTGATTGACCTTTTAAAAATGTTTTTAAGTTTTGTTTTACTTGGTCAAAATCAAATTCTGTAACTCTTAATCTTTTTTCATTTACTGCCATCTATCTTAACCTCTCTAAAAATGAGTCAAGTTGAACTAACTCTGTTGGTGCATTCACAATATAAAAGTATACTGAAACTTGATATCCATTTAAATCTACATCAGGTATAGCTTGCACACCCACAAGTCTTGCTCTAGGTTCGTGGTTCTCTATTGTGTCTTGTATCTTTCTTGCAATAACATTAGAGGTCATAGGTGTCATATTTTCAAATAATAGTCCTCTTACATTTCCCCCTATCTCTGGGTGAAATGGTTTTTCAAAAGTATTATGTAATATTAAATTACGAACAGAGCGTTTGATTGCTTCAACATCTGTCACTTTATTCAAGTCATTGTTTGACTTACGACTAAAGAACAAATCTAAATCTTTGTACTGTTGTGCATTTCTAGTGCTTTCATTATTTCTTTGTGCGTCATTATATGCAGACATACCTGTACTCCTACTGTTTTATTTATAAGACTACTTTGGAAATAAACCTTTTGGTGGTTTTAAATTTTGTGGTATCTTCGTAGATAATGACATACCAGATAATTCATTCAATACAGGTGTAACTTCTTTAATGATTGGTTGTGCAGCTTCAGTTACATCAGTGATACCACCTTGTATATCTGCTGATATTTGTTCTTGTGCAGATGCAATGTCAGAGGATATCTTTGCTTGTACTTCTGGTCTTGCAAGTATATTACTTGCCTTTGTTGTAAGTGTAGATATCTCTGCATTAAAATCTACATTTGTTTCAATGTCTGCAATCTTTTCTATCGCACCCTCTGCTTGTGCAAGGACACTATTTTGTGCTTTTTGTATCGCCTCTGTTGCACCTGCTTCTAACTCAAAGTTTGGACAGTCTTTACACACATCAAAACTTGCACCACCAGATACTATTGACCCCAAACTTGATGCGACACTACTTGCTTCAGATATTGCATCATTGATTAAAGAACTCGCACTTGCAGATGGGTCTAGTGCTCCAGACAACGCACCAGTTGCTGTAGATAATGCTGGAGCTGCCTGTGCGACTAAATCATCAAGATTAAATCCACCACTAGATAATGCACTTCCAAAATTTTCTGTGATTGAGTTCAACTTAGATTGATAGTCTAAAACACCTAGTGGATTTGATAAATCAATACCTGCTAATGAAGTCAACTCTGTTTGAAAACTTAAAGGAGGTACGGTTGGTAGAGTTGGTAACAGACCTTGAACCTGTGCAGTGACAGATGACATTTTACTATCTGCTAAAGATTTTAAATCTGATGCAGAGGTAAATGTTCCAGCTCCACCTAGTTTAGATTTAAGTGAGTCTTTAAAATCAGTTGACGCAGAGGTGATTGCGTCAAGGTTAAGATTTGCTCCACAGGGTAATGACATTTGTTTCTCCTATGATATTCCTGCTATCTCTGTAGCAGGGTCTTTTGCAGTTCTACTAGCTTCTGTGAAGAAGTTATCAAAATCAGTTCCAGATAGTTTTGTAACTTCGTGTTCTTTTTCAATTCTCTCTTGGAATTTGTCAGTGTAATGATATGTTGCGACACCACTATGTTTAATTTGTGTTGTACCTGATATAGTTGTTGCAAGTGAACCATATGATTCTGTGACTGAACCAGTTGTTGTTTGAGTGATACCACCACTACCCACAGTTTCAGATAAACTTGTTTCGTAATTAATTGTGACTGCATCAGCAGAACCATGTGTAGTTGTTCCACCAGATTGTATATCAATTGTTTGACCTCCCACGATAGACATATTTGTAGTTGCGAAATGAGTTACAGACGCAGTGTTAGATGCAACAAAAATATCCTTGACTACAAATACATCTTGTTCCCCACCGATATCTCTTCTTTCATTTCCTGTAACTGTTGTTGTTAAATTACCACCTGAACTTCCTGTACCGATAGACGCAAGATAATCTTTAGAAACATTAATAGAATAATTACCTCGTATCTCACACTCAAGATTACCACCAGCATCTCCAGCTCCTATCTTTACAATCTCACTCTTACCAACTCTACGAATAAAGTTACCACCTATGTCTAGTGTGTAATCTCCTGTGACAAATTGTCTTACACTTCCATATACCGATAAATCTAACGCACCACCAATTTCATTACTTGCGTTGATAACAATCTTTTTATTTCTTGCAATTATTTCGTAATCATCATAGACAACTTTAACAACTCTTGTTCCCTGTGGGTGTATCTCCTCAAATGTTCCAGACATATGTTCTTTAAATAATCTTTCTTGGTCTGGTGTATCATCTATCTCAAAGATGTGTCCACTCTCTGACTCAAAGACATGGTTAAAAGGATATTGTGAAGATGGATATGAGTCTTGGTCACTGAATACAGACTTGGGGTGAGGTTCACTCCAAGCACCGCCAGGTATCCTTGTTGAAAACTCAGTGGAGTTTAGTAGACCTGGCCTATCTGCCATTGGAACTGCACTTGTCCCACCTAGTTTATTCTTTCTTCTGCGTATTAGAGATTGGTGTGTTTCAGAAACGATACCTCGTGCAAGACGATTAGTGTCTGGTTCATTAATTGAATGATTGGAATGTGTAATCTTTTCGGAAGGATACTTTGCGTTAGGGTCATTAAACCCTTTTGTTATATCTGCGACTGATGTAGGTTTGCCTGGCAGTGAACCTATAATCAATGGTTGTTGTTTTTCCACTGCGTCAAGAAAGAAACCCACAACCCAAGTTCCTTCAACAAGAAAAGTGGGAGTGTTCCCTAGTCCTTGCATGGAAGGGTCGGTGACTGGGTGCATAACATGAGCCCAAGGCAAGTCACTTTTTGGTATATCTAAAAGACTATCAGAGTGAAGTCCCAAACAACGAACACGAACTCGTCCTAGTTTTTCTGGGTCATCTCTGTCTTCTACGACTCCAGTAAACCAGAAGAAGCCATCTGCTCCCATAAAGTAATTTTCATTCATTTAATACTCCTTACGGAGTATTTAGTCCGTTAGTGTAAATCAGGGTCACGACCTAATCGCCAAGGTTTGGATTGTTCGTATTCCTCAATGTGCAATTCTTCTTTATCATTCTCTACTAGATTTGAAATTGCATACTTTGCTTGGTCGTAATCTAAAGAATCATGTAATATCACTTTTTTTATGATGCGATATTTTAACATAGTGAAAGTTATATAGGTAAATCTAATCTTTTAGAGAGTGACTTTATTGCAACATCTCTTCTTTTATCTTTTTTATCCCAAGTAAGATTGACATTACCTGCTACGCAAATCCTTTCCTC
>VTLG01000663.1_pt1 | contig 38597 bp, 36 predicted proteins | sample 4694571 | NCBI WGS metagenome assembly VTLG01 (sample SAMN12604809, study PRJNA352737) | marine metagenome | biome: ENVO:00000447; feature: ENVO:00000209|ENVO:00000569|ENVO:01000036; material: ENVO:00002151; isolation source: viral sequences binned using virsorter ... | reverse complement strand
TCCGTTGATAGCCGTTAATAACAGCCCCACCGATTTCGATAGTGTTTTCGTGATCATCGACCTCATTTGTGAAATGTAAGTCACGAGCAACACCTTTACCGATAGCATTTTTACCAAACACAACATGATTGTACACTCTTGCAGTACCGCTTGCCAAAGTAACAGCAGTTGGGTCAAGCCGTGTTGCAGTTGTTGATCCAAAGAAATAGCCAGCTTCATCCCATTCACGGATACCAACTATATCTTCATAGATCGCAAAACCTGCAAAGTACCCAACAGCACCAATAAGTTCTGGCTCATCAAGCATTTTACCTGTGTAGGCAGCTTGAACAGCAGACTTATATGTACTATCCTGCATAAGAGCAGACGCAGATGCTGGATGCATAACAATACACCAAAACGGATGACCAGATTTTGTAGTCATCTGTGGTATTCTAAGCTCCATACACTTAACACGAAGATCGTGCAAGATAGCAGCAGTCATACCTGTGTCAGCAGACGCATCAGCCGATGCAGTCATACCTACGGCAGCATCTAGATTTGCATTGGTTTTTGTTGTGCCAGATGTTCCAACAGTAGTTAAAACACCGCCATCATTAATCCACCAATGTGGATGATAGCGCCTAACAAGACCCAAACCGTCAGAATTAGTACCCTGCGAAAGATTCGGAGATACACCTTCATAGAAAGTTTGAAATATTGCTTGGTTTTCCCATTTGGCGAACCATCTGGATAATTGCGGTTTAGCAGCCTCATAAAGCTTATATATCTTTTGACGCTGTTCTGACATTGAGCCAGATTTTTTCATTACAGCTTTTCTGTATTGATTAACGAATGTACGAAGCCATTTCATCGATTGGTCTTCACCTGTTCCTTTCAATACTGTATCACCATACACTGGTGAACCTGAAAGTTCTGATAAAAATGGAATTAGCATATTATCACGACCTTCTTGGATAAACTGATTCATTATATTGATCGGTTGTCCAGAAGGTTTATATACTGTATTACCATTCTCGTCATTGGACAAGTCTACATTGCCTGAGAACTTTGCCCAAAAGGTGTTGTACCAAGACTCTTTTGCTAATTGAGCATTGACTATTTCGACATTCGCCATCCATGTTTGACTAGTTTCCATTTATGGATTCCTTTTATTTATTGATTGTCGATTTTAACTGTTCCAGCTCTTGAGGAGTAAGGTTTTTAATCGCCTCTCTAAACTCATGCGTTTTAAGATTTCCAACATTCAGAAGCTTTGAGTTCTTACCAGAACCCCGTACATCTATTTTATTTTCAACCTTTTCACTAGCTTGAGCTATATCCTGTCGAGCCTTCTCTTCACCTTTCATCGCATAGAATTTAGTCATCTTTTCAACGCCAAACGCATCAACCAGAGCCTTTTGATAAGACCTGTCTGTGTATTTGCCATTTTCAAGATAATTCTCTGCGATCTTTGTCACCTGGTTAAACTCATCATCAGTCATTTCCACTCCAGAATCCTTGAACTTAGCTTTAGCCTGTTCAATAAACTCCTTATTGTCTTGTGAATTGAAACGCTTGTCGATTTGTTCTTCCTGGCGTTTTACCAACCAATCTTCCTCCAATGAGTCTACAAGGGATTTCTGTTCTAAGAACTTAGCTTCATCCATCACTTGATCCATTTGAGAAAGTTTAGACTTCTGTTCCTGATATGCAGACTTTACCTGATCGGCAGTCATTTTATCAAGGATTTCTTCAGGAGTCATATCCTTAGCTGGTACATCAGTAACTTGAGTTTTCAAGTCACCGATCTGCGCACCCTGTTCACTGATTTTCCGCGTAGCCTCTCTATGCATCCCAATAACCTCATCTAGAGATTTATTAGCATATAAAGAATCTACCTCATCGTCAGCTTTCGGTGCTTCGGGCTTATCTTCGTTAGTTCCCTCGACTTTTTGATTATCCTCGGAAGATTGTCCCTCTTCGGGTTCTTCTTTCGGGTCAGACTCGTCAGTATCCATACGAATATAAACTTCACCATCCTTTTCAACAACCTTGGAATCTTCAGATGTTGTTTCTGGAGTTTCCTGTGTCGTGGTTGTTTCTTCAGTCTGGGTTTCTAAATTTTGTTTTTCTTCTTCCATTTTAATATCCCCTTTTTTTCTTTTTAACTTTACCGCCCCCATAGTATTTCGCAAGAGCGTCTTTTTTGTTTTCTGCCCCATAATGCGGAAATAATGGTGGATTGCTTGGCACTATAGCTGTCTTTAACCTTTTTTCTTTTGGTGCGACTATTCCTGTTATTGGAAAATTTTTACGCCCCCCTTCAACATCTACCCTTTTACTACTCCATCTTTCTTCCACCTCACCTATATCAAGTCTACCCACACCGCTTATTCCACCTTCCTTAAACCCTGGAACACCAATATGTTTAAATAGTGCTGCCGCCTTGGCTTGACCTCCACCAACCTTTCCACCACCTGCCATCACATTGCCAAGCTTTTCCTGTTGATCTGCATTTAAAACAACCTCACCAGGGGTAAGCATTGCAGGTACTGTATCGGTATTCCTACCACCTTGTGCATAATGTTTTACTTTTCCACCTTTAGCGTAGTTTTCTACCTTACCACCCTTTTTCATTTTTTTAAAGATACTAGGGTGATGCATTCTTAAATAATTTTCTTGTTTAGATGCCATTACTTCTTCGCTCCACTTTTAGCAACTTTTTGTGCCTCTATCCTAAGCTTTTCTTCATCATTAAGTATTCCACGCTGAACCTTCATGTTCTCCAAATTCTGCTTAGTCTCTTCAATTTGTTTTTGTTCACCAGCAGCCTGTGACTGAGCTTCCATTTGCGAATCAATGTACTCGACCATCTTATCACTCTCTGGTATAGGGGCTGAAGCCACAAGAGTGCGAATATCGACAAAAGCTGGATTGACTTGAGAAATAACATTAGTAAGTGCCAACATCCTTTCAAAACCTTCTTCTTTTGCAGTGACATTGTCTTCTCCTTCGTCTAGCTCTACCCGAAGTGATAGATTGGTTACATTGTTTAGAGTTTGCCCTGCCATATTAAGATTAATAATGCTTTCTTGATATACATTTTGTTGATTTTTTACAGCAATTACCCTATCTTCTTCTGCATAAACATAGCTAAAATGATCTACGAAATCTTTTGCTATTGCTTTTCTTAAATTTGATACATTCTTAAAATAAGGGTTTATCGCTGCCGCTGCTCGTTCAATCTTCTTTTGGAACAGAACTCCAGATTCACCACTACGACCTGTCTCACCTTTCATTGCCTCGTTTATTAGACTAACCCTTTGAGCATACTGAACTGAGTTTTCAGTATTCGTAAATATATCTGGCGGTATCTGTCCAGGTGCAATCCTCTGCGGCATAAGAGCCATATTATTTAGCTCATAAACCTGGTTGGGCATATTACCCCTTTTGCGCAATTGCTTAATCGCTTCCTTTTCCCTTTTATCGATAAAAACACCACCAGACAGTAACTGAGTGACATAGTCTCTGGTTTGAGATTTGCCTTTATTTACATCATCTTGTATATCAATAAGGAGATCAACTAGCGATGTTTGCTCAGATACTTGTAGATTGTAATTATACGAAAAAATAGGGAAGACATCAAAATTGCCTACAGGAGACGGAGAATCTTCATCAAGAACAACAACATTATCAAAGTACGGAATAATAGTGGTGGTATGTATTCTGTCATCATAAAGCTCGTTTAGAACCTGTATATCGATACCTGTTTTTCTCAATTCCCTTAACTGTGGAGGAGTCAGATTGTAGTAAGATTCCCCGTCAAACACCCTGTACAACTTTCTACTAACTCGTTCTTGCATTTCAAGAACCTTGTAGCGGTCGTTTTCTTTGTCATAGTTTTGGTCGCTTGTGTATTTTTTATCCTTAAACCTCTGGAATGTGTCTATAAGGTTTTTCCACCAGGCTAATTTTTGTTCACTTTTATAATCCTCATCAGACAATCCATACTTGTCTTGGATTACATCTAAACTTTCCCATCCCTCTTTTACTACCCATCTTGTATTATTAAGCATATAATCACTTGCCCTTGTCTCAGGGTCAAGCCATATACGCATATTATTTATAACTTCATAATTAAAATCTAAATAGCCCTCATCTGTCAACTTAAAGTCTCTCTGAATCCACCCCCCCATTCTGGTGATCAGAGCATCCATGAAGGCTATTTGAATCTTTTCTTCTATATCCTGTTCATCATTTAACGCATTCCATCTACCTTGTATTATATCAGAAACCTCTACAGCGTTTAAATCTGTAGGCTTTATCTTCGCTCTCTTTTTATTTAACTGTTCATTTCCTTGAAGAGTAGATAAAATTGGAATTAGTATGTTATATTTTAAGGTAGGTTTTTTATATTTAGTCGCATTTGAAACATCTGTATCAGACCAAGATTCGTTATTAACATAACGCATAGCTTTCTCGGAATATTCTATTGACTTAGTAAAAGCCTCTTTGCTATAATCATAGCAGTCGATGACTTTTTCAGCCTGTGGCGTTAATATGGAGTTTTTAGTATCGGTAGTTGATTCGTATGCCATTTACTGACTCATCCAACTACTCGCATAATTAGACCCATAAGATTCATCTTTTAGCCTTTCACGCCACCCCTTTTTACTATTTGGTTTTTCTATAAACGACTCCAGAACTACCGTTGACCCGTAAGCTAAAGCATCAAAAGCATGATCCTCTGATTTCGTATCCACATCTTCTGGATCTAGCTCTGCTGACGGTAGATTTGGTATCGTTTCGATGCAATATTCACAAGTATCTGTGAATCTAATTCTTGGCACATCTTCATAACTATCTGGTACATCTAAAGCGTCATAAACGACCTTAGCTTTCGCTTTACGGTCATTGTTACCTTTTGTTAGGTATATCTCTGCATCTGCATAAAACATCGCAGGAGAATATGGCAGACCCTCTTTTTCACTATGCTTTGTCCAATACGCTGGATCAGCTATCTCATCGGTAAAATCTTGAGGTTTAAGTTTGTATTTTTCCCAGGTATAACTATTTACAAATTCTGCCTGCCTTGATGCTGCCAGTCCTGTCTCAACAATTTCATCAAATATAACCATATTTTTATCATCGTCAACTGCTGCAAACAAACATACAAATGGAGCTTTAGTTCCATAATCATAAAATCTATACAAGCTATGTGATCCTTTGCTAAAATGCGTACCAAACACAAAGTCTTCTTTCATCACCACATGGTGAAGTATATTCCACATATCGAAGTACATTCCCTGGAACACATCCCATTTTCCCTCAAGCCACATAGACCGAAGAACAGGATTTAATTTCTTTAATTTCTTAACATACGCTTTATCGTTAAGTATAATACTTGGATTATCAAAGACTGTCGCTGGTATATACTGAAATGTTATACCTTCTTCATCTTCATGCTCTGGGGCTGTTTTAGTTGGCTGGTATGTTACATCAAATTCTTCATTATAAACAGGATCTCCCTCTGGGATAGGCTTACACTTATCTACAAACATCCTTTTAAGCCAAACATGACCAACATTTCCTGGATTAGAGGTTAAACAAATTTGTGGCTTTATCTCTGGATTATCAGTACGAACTGATGTAGATATTTCTGTTATCCAATGCTCTGGAAACTGATTTGCTTCATCAACACCGATAAAATTATAGTTACCACCAATATAGTTATCTTTAGCTTTCTCGTCTTTAAAATGGACTAAATATATCTTAGCTCCTGATGGAAATAGATAACAATGGTTTCTTTCTTGCCATTTACCACCATACATCTTATAAAGCTTATCACACTCTGGCTTTAAGTTTCTTTCTAATTGTGGATAAGTTCTTCTGACGAGAAGAGCTATATAGTCTGGATAATCAATTGATATTTTATCAACAATTATTTTAACTTTTTTTCGCTCTGCTTTAAATTTGTTGTATTCGTCTTCCGTTATAGGTTGACCATTGTACGAGTAATGCCATTTGCGAGGCTGGAATGCTGCTTTCCAAGTTAAAGAAAAAGACTTTGAACCCCCTCTTGCACCACCAAAAAATATCCAATCTGCCGTTGATTGCAGAAATTCGGTTTGTTTGCCTGGGTGCGGCATAAACTGTTGAGATTTAGTTCGCATTTCTGCCAGATAAACTAAATAATTATATGTTCTTGTTCCAAATTTATTTTCTTTATTAATTCATTTATCTTTTCTGCTAGGACTATTCTTTGACGATAGTCTGAAAGCAGTGACAATCTTTCAATGTTAATTAGCTCAACTGAATTTTTTCTTTTTTCCTCCATGATATTCGTAGGCGTGTCCATGTTTTTTAAGCTCCTCGTTTAAACATTTATTGTCACAATAAACTTCTCCAAGCACCCTGCCATACTTTCCCTTTCCATGTGATTTTAGAGTTATTTCTTGTGCATTTTCAAGAGATTCTTTAGTGAAAGCTTTTGCCGCTAAACCTTTAACCTTTTCTGCTTTATCCCTGGTACGAGACTCCCAGGTGTCGATACCCATTAATCGGATCCGCTGCTTTGCTAGAACTACACTAAAACCGAGGTCAATATCACAATCAAAGGTATCTCCATCGACTATTTTTACAAGTGATTTTACTCGGTATGTATATTTATCTGGTGCTTTTTTAGGCATCTTCTTCCTCCGCTGGGTAGTTATTATTACATTTGTCGCAAACATATAAATTGTCTTCTCTTCTTACTGCATTATCACTGTCACACATTTCACATGGCATTGAATTAGGCATTTTTCAACCTCCAGGTTTCTAATATATCCTGTTTTAATCTTTTTGGCTCATACTTTCCATTTGCAATATCCTTATAATCTTTCACTATTTCTGCACTTCCGTCTCTTCCAAGCCAATATTTTACCATTTCAGATGTTATCATTTTTACTCCTTAAATTTATAGCCGAGAAAGACTAGTTCGCGAAAACATGGAGCTTAATCATTGAAGATTTAAGCGGGATCTCTCTCGGCTTTTTTAATTGTCCTACTCCGCCAACCTTTAATATTTCGGTTGGTTGTGGTTGAAGTCCACCCAAGGGGTGGTACTGTAGCAGATGGCTTACTCCAGCTATAATTTATTTTCTTAATTATCATAATTTTATGAGCAGGCAGCTGTGCGGATTATAAGCCAATTGCCGTGCAATTCATCATCAAAGCTATAAGAAGCGTACCTGCTCAATTTAAAATGGAACATCTTCTTGTGTTCCTGTGGTTGATTTTTTCTCTTCAAAAGCACCAGGAATATCATCGAAAGACATATCCTGAACACCTCCATCATACTCTTCAAGTGCGAGCTTATTAAGCTGTTCTTTAAGCTCTTTATCAGCCCATACGGTAGGATAAAACTCACCATCTTTACCTTTTTGACTAGGAAATCCAACAAACTTTGCATTTCCACTGTCAACCAGTTTAAATCCTTTTATTGTAAAGCCATCAGAAGTAACAACATCAAAAAATGCTACTATCTTCGTCCAACTTCCCTTCTTCATGTTTATTATTTTCACTATTTTCCCCTTTTTTTATATTTAGTGAGGAGAAGACGCTAAAAGCGTTCCGACCTTCTCCTCTGATCATCTATTCTCTTAGATATACCAATTCATTTGTTGTATAATTTTCTTTTTATATATTCTAAATCGTCCTCCACCCCACTAACCCTAGCATCCATCATTCGGAGGATTTCATCTTGTTTTACATCGCTTGGGATGGGATTATCTTGTAGAGCTTTCATCTCATCGATGTATTGTCCATTTCTTTCTGCCTGATTTTCTACAAAGGCTATTCTCGTAGTTAATTGGCTATACCCCCACACCATCGCAGATAAAAAGCCAATTATCTGAATGATCATAGGAAGACTAATATTTAAACTTGTTTTATCGCTTATTCGTTTGTCCATTCTTTACAAAATCCTCTCTTAACGGTGGTAAGTTATCACATGCCCTGGCTATCTCACAGGCTCTGCGATAAGCTATTTCTTCTTCTTCCCCCAACTGAATGGGTTTAGGTTCAATTCGCTTTCGTACCATAACATTCTCTCTTCCATTTGAGCTACATGTTCTTCTTCAGCCGCCTGCCTTTCCTGGTCGTAGATTTCAACCTGCTCTACAACCGCAATCATATTTCTTTCTAGTTCTTGAATCCTGGTCTCCAGTTGATACCAGCCATATACAACCATGGCAATAAGCACAAATATTTGTAAAAGCCACTTTATGTTTATCGTCAGATTCATAGAATCTCCTATCACACTCCCACGATAGCTACGCGCTCCACCATTTTCACTATTCTTTGTCACTAAATTCCTTTTTAAATATCCCTGCTGTTAAAAATCCAATAAAAAATCCAATCCACATTCCAATAACTAAAATTGCCATCCAATGCATGAAATAAAGTTAAGAAATAATTAACATATAAATCATTCAATCTCCTTGTTTATTTGAAAAAAATGTTGATTTCTGCCATCTGTATTGTCTTGACAAGTGCCACAAATTTTATCATCTGGGTCTATTTCAACATTACATTTATAACATGTATTTTTTTCTTTCAATTCTAAATATTTAGCACCATCCCCAGAAAGCTCTTTATACTTACTTAAAATCGTTTTATACTCAACATCTGCTGGCATCGACATAATAGACGATATATGTCCACATTCATTGATTATATCACCTACAATCTTCGGATATTCCTTTGAAGACCACCCTCCTTTGGTGCATTTCTTCTTAATATCTTCAATCATTCCATAAACCTCTTCAAAACTAAGTTTTCCCGTAGTTTTATCTAGATACTTCCGTATTTTAGCTACAGATGGAAAGAAATCAGACTCAGATACAGCCATTTCCAAAGCATTTTTAAAATGCTCTACAGGGACTTCTTTAAACATATTCCAATACATCTTAGTTGAGAACTGATTTACCTCATTATGAGGATATGCTGCTGATAATAACATAAATTGTTGTTTAAATTCTTCTTTAGTCAAGAGCTACCCCCATTATTTTTTCAGCGTTACCTACTATTTTCTTCTCACCCCTAGTTAAAGACCTCTTGCCAGAGCGTTTACTTGAAAGACTATTCCATTTCATTTGAAAAGTACCTACATTCGGATTTTCCATAGCAAAGTCATCAGTAGCTATATAATTTTCAAAGAAATAATCTATATTTGCAACAACCTTATCATATCCATAATGCTTTTCAAGATCCTTTAGCATATTACCATCTTTCCCAAAATTAGCATGATATGTTTCATTAAAGCATTTTTCAAAAGCAATTCCATAATATTCAATCAAAGTCATTTTTTTATCTGATTCCTTGGAATCCAAAGGTTTTTCCTTTCCTTTCTTTTTATTTCCTTTCCTTTCCTTTATAGCATTGCTATCGCTATGCGTTCGCATACCACTATCTAATGCGTTCGCATCCTTTCCCCATCTTTTGTAAGCAGACTCCCTAGCCTTTTCACTTTTAATTTCACGCAATTTCATACGCTCTAATAGTGATTTTGAATAAAAATAATCATCTTCAATTTCAAACAAATTAAAGTCTTCAATAATACTTTTAATGCATTCGCATTCCGCTCGCATTGCCATCGCTATGCATTCGTAATCCGTTGGCATACAATAATCTTTCTCATTCCTGAGCCTCTCAATAATACCCCAGTACAACCCATAACCTTCCCAACCCAGGTTATATATCAATTTAATCATCTTTGGATCATGCTGCGCATTACTATCATGTGAGAAGTAATAAGCCTCTTTCATTAACCTTCCCTCCTGTCATTCAGCCACTCTATAACCTCATCATAGTTATACCTACACATATTACCCGACTGAATAACAGTAGGACATCCTGCCAAACGCCACTTATATACCGCCTGACGAGAAACCTTCAATATATCACATAATTCCCTTGTAGTTACTAAACCGTTCATTTGCTCTCCTTTCATAATATGTAACTTCGTAAACCTTGTAGTTTCAATGCAAGTACTTTTTGTAAACCTTGTCTATAAAGGTAGTCATATAGTCATATATAATCAAATAGGCAAATATTTGAGTAAGTGTCAGTAAGTGTGACCTTTTTTTCCGTGGGGTGTAAGAGTGAGACATACTATATATGAGGGGTGGTGGTCGCAAGGTTTGGGAGGGTGTGGGGGTCTCCTACGCACATACATGCGCGTTCCAGGAATGAGTCATTGTTTTTGTCTGTCAATGTGTCAATTTATAGCATTATAAATCATTATATATTTATTATAGAGGAGGATTAACACAACAAAGTATATGATTTGTTATATTAATATACACCACCACCACAAGCCAAACCCTATATAAGTATATAGAAATAATTATCCCCAAACCCCAAAACCAACAATATAAATAATTACTTTACTCAATCACTTATAATACCTAATTAATCCCATAAATCAATATATATTTAAATATTTATAAAAATATCTCCTCCTCATATTAATACAACTTTTTACATGTTTTTATTACTTTTATACAATTTAGGGCTTGACTTTAATAATGTAATCTATGTAAACTACTCACAGCGAAAACAATAACTAAAATGGAGCTTTAATTGTGAATATAAATACGCCTTCAATTGATACATACTTTACGAATGTATCTAAAAAAGAAATTAAATCAATAATAGCTGATAAGACCGCCAAAGGTATATTAAAAAACGGAAATACTAAACTTGGTAAAGCTATATTTGATTTTAGTCTCCCACCTGTAGCAAGTTGTCCCGATAGTACGGAATGCGCTTTAACTTGTTACGCTGTTAAATCTTATAAACTATATAAAACCGCTGAGAAGTCTTGGAATGATAATTTTAAATTAGTCATAAATGATTTAGACGCATTCAAAACTATGGTAATAAATCAGCTTTCAAAGGGCAAAATTAAAAGTCTTAGAATTCATGCTAGTGGGGATTTTTACACCATGGACTATTTGAACGCGTGGCTTGAAATTATTAAGCAATATCCCGAAATAAGCTTTTTTGCTTATACTAAAGCGTTCCAAGGCGCTGAACTTCAAAAACCATCAAATTTAAATATTATTGATTCATTCGTAGAAATAGACGGGATTAAATATTTAAACTATGCTGAATTTGAAGTAATACAAAAAATAAGAACCGCTACAAAATCAATAATTTGTCCAGTAACTAAGGGGCAATATCTAAAGAAATTACACCGCAAAAATAAAGACTCCGCGCAATATCAGAAGGGGCTAAAACTCTCTAAAATAACCTGTTCAGAATGTAAATTTTGCATCACTAAAACTCAGGTGCTATTTGTACAGCATAACTAGAGCCTAACTGACGAGCTGTAACGACAGCGAAACCGCCTGAAGTTTGGCGGTCTTAGGATAGAAAATTATAACTAAAAAAAAGGAATATTATGCAAACTAAAATCGAAAAAATAGTAAATGACTTCAATCCCGAAGTATGCGAAAAAGACCGCAAAATGGCTATAAAACTATTGAGTCAATACTGGGACTGCTTAGGTGATGATATTAGCGTAATGGTAGCAAATAAGCATAAATTACCACAAACTACGCAGAATTACTATGGTAGTTATATAGAAATTTTAAGCTTTTTAAGAGATTGTAAAATTGGTTTGGCTATGGCAGGACTAATTTTGATCTTGGCGGGGGCTAAAATAGAGGGTGTAAAATCAGCAATTAAAATAATGAGAGGGCTTTAAATATGAAGACTAAAAAAGAACTAATTAAGCAGCTTATTGAGTACATTTTATATAATATGGAGGCGTTTAACTTGGTGCAATGGATACCAACTGGAGTAATAAATCAAGTTAAACAGAACTTGATTAAATTAGATAAAAGCACTTTGTCGCTGTTGGTGGTGTTAACTGGGATGCAAAAAATAGGTATAGAAGACGAGTTTAAATCAAATAGTGTACCTGAAGAACCATCTCCCGAACAAATAGCGCGATCACTAAAAACGCTTGAAAATGCGGTATATCACGCGGAAGATAGTTTACTGGAGCAATACCCTGAAGACACTAAACCAATGCCATTAAAGATGCTAGAGCGCGTTGAAAAGCGCCAAGTTAATGGAAAAAAGGATGTAGACAGGTTGTGGAAATATTTAAAACCTGAATTTCACAGCTTAGAGAAGTTTAGAGATATTCAGTCATCCTGACGATGGATTTAATATCCGAAACGGGGCTTGTCCCCGTCGATGACAAAAACTAAAATAAGGAATAGAATCATGTTAAAAGTTAAACAAAAAGTAGTGGTTAAAGGTGGTTTCGGATCCGAGAAGCCAGTTAGAGTAAGGATCGATGCGATTAGTACAAAAAATGATCGGGAAATTATAGAATACACAGACTGGGATGGTCAGGATAGATGGGCGTATGTAAGTCAAATTATAGACTTTAATCCTGATGATGACAAAGAGACTATGGACAAATACGCTCTTGGTGAAATTAAAGCAGTAGAACCTGAACCAGTAAAAGCATATCCTGAATACACAGGTATAATATCCCAGTTAACGGAATCTCTTGATTGTGATGCGGATGAAATAGTGGATATTGTTAATTTGCTTAATATGACTGAATACTGGGTGGAAAACAAGATGTTGGATGTTTGTGAAGACAATGATGTGATGCGAAAAGTATTGTGGGCAAATTTACAGGAATTCATACAGAAATATAAACCACAAAACCTGTCCGTTGAGGAGTTGTATGTGGCAGATAAAAGCGAGGAGGACAAGTAATGAAAAATGCATGGAATGGTGTTGAATGGATCAAAGAGTTGAAAAACATCTTAAATTTACCTATGTATTCAAACTGGGCATTAGAATCTGTGGATGAAGAGGGTTGGTATGGTGTTGATGAATGGGATGTAAATGTATTTCTGTTGGCAGATTATTGTGATGATACTAATATAACCAAGAAATATAAATACGGGATTGATATGTACACCTGTGAACTTGATAAGGATGGATATGTCAATACAAGAAGTCACATTGGTACATTGTATGTAGTTGGAGACAGGCTAACTGATCAAGACTTTCTGGTGAAATATGATATTACTGGTAAATATGTAAAACCCTCTAAAGATCAATGTAGCTGTGGATATACATCGGGATGGAATAACCCACTTGATATTCATTGTCCATATGGTAATCAAATTGCAAATCATCCTAATTATAAAACGGGAGGACGAGTAATGAATTGTTGGCATTGTAAAACTGAATTAATTTGGGGCGGTGATCACGACTTTGAAGATCACGGGCTTGAGGGTCAGGGTATAGTTAGTAATTTATCCTGTCCCAACTGCCCAGTAGATGTACTGGTTTACTATAACATAGATAGGGAGCAAGAATATTATGACAAAAATAATACTAAGAAATGATCCTGCTAAAAAGCGCAGGAAGAAACAACTTTGTGACGGGGACTGTGGTAATGTTTATGAGATGCAATACCTGTCAGATTTAGATGGTTTAATGATGTGTAATGAATGCGCATTTAACCATGTAGCCTTTATGTCCGATAGTATATATGGAGATGCATAATATGAGATTCTATGTTAAACTTGAAATAAGCAGCATTTTTGTTCGGATCCTGAACAAAATAAGTCCAAGATTGTTATGGAGATTTAACCTTTGGTCGGTGTATGATGTGGACAAACAAAGGTACACACATCACAAATCCACTTATTATAATGCGTGTAAGTATCGTGATTATTATGAGGATTTATATAGATGAAAAAGAAATGCAAACAATGTAATGAATCTAAACCTGAGAGTAAGTTTAATACATCAGGAAAGCCAGTACGATTAAAAAGTACTGGAAAGATTAAGCAGTATCGTAAATCACTTTGCTGTGTCTGTGAAAGACTAAAGCATAAAGATAGGATTAATGCTACAGCAAGAAATTATTACCATAATAAGATGGAAGACCCTGAATGGGCGCAATATAAAAGAGATAAAGAAAGAAATTACGGTCAAACTGAACGTGGTAAAAAGGCTAAAGATGATTATAGAATTGAGTATAATAGCAGACCTGAAGTTATAGCGTTTAGAGAGTCAGATGAAGGGAAGGCTTTACAAAGTAAAAGAAATAAAGAAAATAGACAAAAGAATGATCCTGACGGCACAAGAGCCAGTGAAAGAAATAGATTGTGGAGAATTAATAATAGAGAAACCTATTTAAAAGGTAAAAGAAAATATGAACAAACTCCATTATTTAAACTTAAAAAAGCTATGAGATGTAGACTTAATCAAGTATTATTAAAATACACAAAAGGCAAGAAATTCGGATCATCTAAATATGGAATTGATTGGAATAAGATAACTGAAAGTCTTACAAAATCAGCAGCACTTATGGGGGAAACTATTTCAAGTTTGAGAAATAAAGATTATGATGTTGATCATATTATACCTTGTTGTCTTTATAATTTAGAAAATGTAAATGAGGTAGCTAAATGCTATAATAAGCACAACCTCAGATGGTTATCTGCTGTGGAGAATTCTGCAAAAGCAGGTCATTTGCGTTCTGAAGACTTAGAATTAATCAAAACCCTGCCCCAGGAAATATATCCTGAAGGCTTTAAATTGGAGGATTATAGATGAATGAGAACATCATAGGTTCTTTGCTTGGTATACTTTACTTTATTGTTGTAATTTTATATACAACATTAATAGTAGAAATAGTCGAAAGGTTGTTCAACAATGAATCGAGAAAAAGTAAAGTCAGACGGCAAAAAGAAATCAACAGAGAAAAAACAAGAACTTAAAGAAGAGGTATTGGCTAAAGAAATTACAGAACTGCAATCCATTGGATTATTAAATGATGCAGATACTACCAAGAAACCTTCAGAGGTTTTAAACTCTATTAAAGAGGTGCAAGAGGATGAGATTACATATGGAGAGCAAAACATCCTACAACAGAAAGGTCGAGGTCGTTATAGACTTGATGATAAACTGCTTGTTCTTCTCTTTTTAGAGGCTTTTCAAAGTGAGCATAAAGGTAAGATGACACCAAACTTTGAACTTGTATCAAGGTGGTTTGGCTACCCAAGTAACACAATTAAAAATTGGTGGGCAAGTCGTGATAAGATACAGAAACAAAAGTCTGCGATTACTGATCAAGTTTTAGAGGTTGTACATCTGCGATTATCTTCTGAACTATTAAGGATGACCGAGACATTATCCAAGAAAGATTATGATGCTATGAAAGATAATGACTTTGTTAATTTGTTTAACACCTTAATCAATAAGATTCGCTTGATGTCTAACCTATCTACCAACAATGTAGAACATAGTCATCACGGTGGAGTTCAACTTGTAATGCCAAAGGAATAATATGAGCGAAGAATATAAACATATCTCTAAAAGGTTCAAAAGAAACGGACATTTTTGGATAGCAACTGATGAATATTGTAAGTGTGGCGATGATTTTGTGGTACTTAGAAGAGTAGGTATTGAATCACAGATGAAAACACTTAAAGAAAATGAAATAATAAATCCAAAGATATGTATTTTAAGAACTGAAATAGAAGATAAACTGATTTAAACAAGTAAAAAAGGGGTCAAATATGTCAGTAGAACCAATCCGTTCTAGAAAGAAGATCAATAAAATGATCTCCCATATGGAACAAAAATATAGTAGAAGGGATGCCCTACTATTTAGAATGGGCATCAATACAATCCTACGAGTTGGAGACATACTATCTTTAAGGTATTGTGACATTTATGATGAGAATGGCGATTTTAGGCAGTATCTCATTTTAAGTGAGCAGAAGACCAAGAAAGAAAAGAAAGTGTCTTTAAACACCAAAATACGCAAGGAAATAGATGATTATTGTCAACACTTTGAACTATGTAGTGATGATTATATGTTTTTTTCCTTTCGTAATCCAGATGTTCCTCTTGATCGCATTCAAGCGTGGCGGATCTTAAAGAAAGCTGCGTCTGAATGTGGAATCCATAACTTTGGTACTCATTCGATGAGGAAAACACTCGCATATCAGATATATAAAGAGACTAAAAACTTGGCTCTTGTTATGCATATGTTGAATCATCAATCTTCTAGTCAAACTATGAGATACATTGGTATCAATCAAGATGAGATGGATAATGTTTATAAAAACCCAAAATTCCAATTTTAGGAGAGCAAAATGAAAGAAGATAATAATGAAATAAGCCTGGGTGGATTAAAAACTTTTAAAGAATTGTTTCAATCACCTATTATTAAGAAACTAACTAAGTTTATAACGAAAAGGGATTTTAAAAAATTTGATGACCAAGGTTTAGTTCCGTGTTATACTGTAAACAACAAGAAGGGTTACAAAATCCGAGAAATAGAACGATGGATTGTAGACGAATTAACTGATAAATATGATGGAATTAAAATCATATCTCGTTTTAATGTTGTCAAAGCGAATTTAAAGAAAGCTACTAATATTCCAAATGAATTAACATCTCATGGTGATGATTTATATGAATATAATACCTTTTTACCCCCATGTGTATATTTTTTAATTGACAGTTCTCAAATAGTCTATGTCGGTCAATCTACGAGTTTAGGACTAAGAATACATGCACATAGAACAGACAAGAATTTTGATAAGGTGTTATATATGCCAATAGATGAATATAGGTTACTTGAGGTGGAAAGATTTTTTATAGAGACATTAGAACCAAAATATAATAAAGAACAATTTGTCACAAATAAGAATCTATACAAGTTTAAAAATTTAGGTTATAAATTTATAAATAAAATATTATACAAAGAGGATTCAAATGGATCATTGGAAAAATATATATAAGGAGAGCAAATGATAGAGAAAATTAAGAACAAAAAGTTTGTAGTTAAGGATATATTAACTAAATATCCCAAAGCTAGAGATAACGATTCTCTACTTTTGGCTCATGTTTGGGTATATCAATGTGGTGGTAGGTCATATGCAGAAGATATGTCTATGTGGGATTTTGTAATGGACTTTATAGGCAAGAACTTTGCCGAGGTAGAACCAATCACCAGATGCAGAAGAAAACTCCAGGAAAAGCATCCAGAACTCCGAGGTGAACTTTATGAGAAAAGACATCAAATGAAAGAGTCCGTTAAGGAAGAAATAATCAATTGGGATGAGGAACAGAGTTCCTTATTTAAGTAAATAATCGTAAATTAAGAGGTAATAAATGCAAAATAATATAATATCAACATTAGAAATGTCTCACGATGAGTGGCTTAAAAGAAGATTTGAGTCCATCGGAGCATCAGAATCAGGGTCAATTTTAGGTATAAATCCATACAAATCAGCAGTAGATGTCTACTATGAGAAAGTCGATCAGGTAACAGACTTTCCAGACAATCTTAATATGTGGCTAGGCAGAGAGTTAGAGCCTATCATTAAGAAGAGATTTGAAGAGGAGACAGGATTTAAAGTCCGTAATGATCACAAAATTAGAGTAGACAAGGAGCATTCTTTTATTACTACAAACCTAGATGGTATGGTAGTAGGAGAGAAAGTTCCAGTAGAGTATAAAGCACTTAGCCGTTGGGATGGAGAGATTCCTGACTACTATTTTTCACAAGTCCAACATCAAATAATGGTAACTGAATCCGATTATGCATACTTTGTAGTATTAGCATTAGGAGTTCAGAAGAACTTTATTGTACAAAAGATCAATAGGGATGACGAGTTTATCAACTTGATGAGAGAGGAGGAGGTCTCGTTTTGGAATGAACATGTTATCCCTAAAGATCCTCCCAATCCACAGACTATTGAAGATGTAAAGAAGGTCTACGCTGAATCTGTTAAGGGTAGCAAATTTGAGACAGATAGTGCCAACCTAATTAATAAAATTAATCTGTTAGCTGACATTAAAGCTGAAATCAAAGAGAAGAAAGCCACTTGTGATAACTTGCAGAAAGAGTTGATGGAAGTTATGCAGGAGGATGAGGCTATTGTAAATAAGGATACAGGACATATCTTGTGTACTTGGAAACAAACGAACCCTTCTCTTGTCTTTGATAGAAAGAGATTAATGGATGAAGAGCCTGAGATATATGGGCGCTTTATGAAACAATCAACTCCAACAAGACGATTCATAATTAAAGGGGGTCAAAAGAATGGATAAATCCATAGTAAAAAAAGCAAAAAGTGGTGCATTAGCCACCAAAACAACCGTAATAGACGCAATAGATAGGCAGCTACCAGGCTTTATGGACGCAGTTCCTAAAGGTTTTGATGGCGAGAGGTTTGCTAGAGTGTGCAAAACAGTAGTTAGAGAAAATTCAGCATTACAACAATGTGATATACAATCATTATTGGGGTCTCTAATGATTTCTGCACAACTTGGACTAGAGCCTAACACTACATTGTCAGAGGCTCATATCATACCTTACGGCAACAAGGCTCAATTCCAAATGGGATATAGAGGTCTAATTAAGCTTGCGTGGAACTCTGGTCTAATAGTGTCTATAGATTACGATAAGATATGTGAAAACGATACCTACGAGTATACTAAGGGTGATGGTGGTAAGTTTGTACACACACCATCATTAGGTGATGATCGTGGTGCAACCATCGCATATTATGCTTACGCGGTTATGAAAGGTGGTGGCAAGGCAGTTCACCTAATGACATTAAAAGAGGTTCAGAATCATGGTAAAAAGTTCTCTAAAGCATTTAATGCTAAGAGTTCTCCATGGGTTACTGACTTTGATTCAATGGCATATAAGACGGTTCTTATTCAGTTAGCTGATAAGAAACTACCTAAAGCTACTCAAAGTGAGGCTATGATGCGCCTTGCACAAGCAGTTCAGAAAGATTCCACCACTAATACCCTTCCAGAAGAAAAGATGGGTATAAGCATCGATATGGACGAAATAGTGGATGATACTGTTTATGAAGAGGTGGAGGTTAAAAAAGAGTTCGTACCTCAAAGCAAACAAGCTGAATTACCTGCTTGAGTTACGACTCAGTAGAGGAGGAATGGTTCTCGGTTTGGCTGAGAACTGCTGAAGATAGAGGGATGGTAGAGGGTATAATCTACCATCCTTCTTCTTTTACACTATCGCCTAAACAGACGATAGAGGAGGAGGTAAAGCTTAAAACTAAAACTAAAATAGTGGATAAATTCTTGCTACATCCACACAGGTATACTCCTGACTTTGCTTTTTATATAACTGACTTTATCAAACGATACGATCATGGTTTAATACCCTACAAAAAGAATATCGTATTTGTTGATATTAAAGGTGTCTTTGCAGGGGGACGACACAATAACTCTTCTGTCACATTCCCAATATCACAAAAATGGGTCTATGAGAAGTACGGAATATACATCAATAAAGTAGTTCCAGAGAAGTTCTTTAAAAAAACTTTTGTACCAAAGGAAATAACCGTAGGAAAGACAGGTAAACCCCTAAAGAAATGGAGAGATTATCCTACTCTATAAAAGAATGCCCCAGGAAAAGGGGTCAGCTTTTAAACCTGGGGCGAAACCCTGCGGAGAGCAAAAGATCAATGCAGGGAAATTATTTTAAAGTATTTTTAAAGTCTTCCCAATCATTTATAGCCCTTTTCCGATCTTGACCCGCTTCAACTCTTCCATTAACATACTGAGACTTTAATATTTTTTCTACTACATTTTTATAATCCTTTTTAGATAACTTGCCTTTTGATGCAGGTTTTAAAAAATTCATATCTAATGCTAAACTCTTAGGCTTACCTACATCAGAGGTAAGTTTTTTCATTTCAAGCATCATTATGGACATATTTTTAAGATTTTGATTAATAGAATGTTTTGAAAAATCATATTCATCTATTTTTGTCATAAGATCAAACATGTCAATAGATTGTTTTTTTGATATAGTGGGAACTGAACCTAATAAAGTTGGAGCTTTTAATTTATCTTTTTTAGACAAATCATCATATTTCTCTAAAGAAAGCTTTCTTAATATTTTTAATGTTTCCCCCATTTTATTATATAATTTGCTTTCTAAATGTAAATCTAAATGTTCTTTTGGCTCTGCTAATGTTCCTCCTTTAATTCTTTCTTTAGCAATCTTTATATTTACCTGACTTTCATAAAAATCATTCCAAATTTTACCTTTCATTATATAGTCTTTTTGTTGTCTATACATAGGATTTGCTTGAAATTTCCACATAGCCAACCCGCCCCAAGCACCAAATTGGTTTCTCACATAATGTTCTACTTTTATTGGAGAGACATTAATTAACTCACCAACCCATCTTGCTACACGAGAAGTATATACATTGTACTGCATATTAGGGTCTTTAAACTGCATATGCTCTGGCACTAAAGGTGCGAATTTAGGAAATGTTCTTTTATTAAATAAAGCTTCTAACCCTGGCTTTACTGCTGTCGGTAGCCAACTATAAGTAGTCACTCCCAATCCTTCAATAAATCCCGTGTCTCCTCGTACAACTTTAAATTGTTCTGGAACAAAGCTTGTTATTGCTTCAAAGTAATCTGAAAATTTATAGTCTATATTTGTATAGTGATTAACTACGCCCATATAGGCTAGAGATGTTAGGCTGCCGAATTGCTCTGGTATGCGGAGTCTTAATAAACCATCCTTATAAGGGAAATATATACCCCTTGATAATTCGCTTACAGGCATATTGGCTATCATAATAAGATATTTTTTACGCTCTTCCTCACTCAGACCATTTAACATAGCCCCCAAACCTGCACCGACCATACTCATTACAGTCGCCCCAACGGTTGCTACTCTTGTTGGATTATCTTTCATAGTTTGATAGTATTTCCAACTTACTTGTAGAGCAGGATTAAAGAATGCTATACTCCTCACTAAAGCTCTTGCATTTGGATTGCCCTTCCAAGCACCCATTTGTGCAAAATTTACGGTAACTTGACTTGCCATATGCATTGCCTCTAAATCACTCTTACCTTCTTCTTTTGCTCTTGCAAATTCCGAAAACCTACTAGCAAACTCTGATAAATTAGATGGTGTTTCTGCTGCACTCATTAAAGCACCCCCTAATGTTTTATCAGATTTGTATATTTTTGGATTTATCCATTTTGTATATTTTCTATATTTGGATTCCCCTTGCAGTATTCTGTCAGCATCTTCTAAAGTAACATCAAAAAACCCTGCAAGCGTCTGTCTATCTCCACCCATCGCCATATATTTAGACCATAACTTAATCTGCCCATTATCTACTTTTCCAAACCTATCCATCACATATTTGGTGGTATATTTCATTGGGTCTAGAATAGGCTTATACCCTGTTTTAGTCTGCATCAATGCTGTGAATTGATCTATTGTAAAGTTTCCTAAAGCAAATATAGGATTAGCTGATGTTGTTAGCCTTGTAAATACAGATGCAGGTTGTCTAATCAATTTAACCCACCCATCTACTTGATTATAATTAATAGCATGTGACATTTCTACAAATTCATGGGCTATGTTATAATATTCTGCCGTACCGTTTCTATATATTTTGATGTAATTTTTCCCTAATTTATCTTCACCTGTGCTTTTATAATACCCATCTGTTGATATGGTAATTACTTCACCTGTATCAGGGTCTCTTTGTGTGGTTGACTTTGTATCAACCCAATATCGCCCTACAGTATCATCTTTATTAAATCTTTCGGCTAACTCATCGTTTTCTGAGTTATTTGCCATATCTGCCACTTTTCTCCAAAATAGATTATTAATGCCATTGTTATATATTTGCATTATATTCATAGACTGACCTATAATTGGATTTATAATGTCTGTAGTGTCACCCTTCCTTCCCTTAAACATAGTTCCCTTTTCTATTTGGTCATTTGTATTAGGGAATAAATCACCACCACCTTTCATTTCATCAAATATATAGCGATAAAATGGAGCATAATACCCTTTGCCATCTTGATTCATTTCTAGGTAAGATTCGTATTGTTGTTTAGATATTAAACCTGTATTTCTAGCTATTTCTAACACAGCATTATTAATTTTATCGTAATAATCTAATGCCTTTTTAAATCTTTCATAATTTTCATCTAATGTCGTATTTGCATCTTTAATGTCTTGTATAATGCCTTCTTTAGAATTTCCATGATCCGCATTGACAATAGATGTAACTCTATCATATTCTCTTTTAACGACAGTTTTTTCTTTTTTTAATTCACTTATAACCCTCTGCCTTGCAATCTTACCCTCGTCTGACTTTTCCTTTTCTAATAACTTTTCTTCATTTTTAATCTGTTTATTAAGGTTTTTAAGCGCCCTTTCTTGTTTTAGCATATGTTCATAGTCACCAACATACCTTCTTGCAATAAGTAAACCCTTAAAATCTTCCTCGTCCTTAACGGTTTTTAGTTCTTTCCTAACATCGGTTTGATCAAAATCTCGCTTTTCCATAGAACCATCTGCGTTTATTATAATCATCCCGCCACCCCTAATGGCATTATGTGCAAGCGTGTTTCCATTCTGCAACATAGTTGACCAAGTATAAGGATCATCTACAGTTCCTGTTAAGCCTAACATTTTAGACCACCTCTGAACAGGCTCATACATATTGAAAATATCAAATTGTACTTTATTCCAAAATGAAAATCCTGACTTATCTCTCTCTCCTACCTTTCTCTTCATAGACATAAGAGGCTGTTTCATTCTTTCTAATGGGGATAATGACTGATATGTTTCAGCCATTTCTCTAATTTTATTTATAAGCTCTTGTATATCTTCCTGGAATGTAGTTTTTTCACCTTCACCTTTAAGCCCAGATAGCATACCATTTTCACCTATTAAATGATCAACTGTTTTTTTGTATTTAGTAGTCATCATAGGACTATTTAAAGTATAATGCTCTACTAATACAGCCAATCCCTCTTTAAGCTTTGTCTTTCTGTTTCGGCTTCTCCAGTCCTTTATAGCCTTTTCCCTTACCTCCTTTACCTGCTCCTTACTTAGGTCTAATGTCTCCGCTTCATCTACCTTTTTTTGTATATACTTATTATATTGCTCTTTTACACCAGGATACCATTCTATATACTGATCTATAAGTAATTCTTTTATCTCATTATATTTTTTACCAGGCAATATCTTTTCAATAATTTTATGTCTATCATCTAATGCATGTGTTATTTCGTGTGTTGCTGTCACTACATCAAAATCTGACTGAACCCGTATCTTTTTTGTTCTCGCCTTGTAGTATCCCTTCCACTTGCGTGGTAAATTTTTCTCAGCGTGTTTTATTTTAAAGAAATTATATAATGATCTAACAGCTTCGCTTAACTTAAAATCATCTCCAGGTGGAGGAGTTTGCTTTTCTGTAACGATATTGTGAACACTTTGTTCTAATGCAGAAGGTGTCCTCATATTACGCTTAATTGACCTATTTTGTATATTGCTTATAGCAGCACTAGGGTCTTCAAGCATATTATCTTTATTTGTCTGCAACCTTGCTAACTCTATCTTTTCACTTTCTGTACGATTTTTCTTTCTTTTTAATTTTGCAATTTCCTTCTCTATTTCCTGTAATGATTCGTCAAAGGCTACCTTTGCCTCATCACCTTCTAACTCTTCAATTAAATTTAATTTTTTACCGTCAAACTTACCCTCAATGGTCTGTTTATCTATTATATCCTCTATAGTTTCTTTGTAGTTCGGATCTGTTATACCGCCTCTATTGTATAAATAGTCATATATTTCATCTTCGTGCCTATCTTTAAAGTCCTCACCAAGGTCTCTCCTTATTCTACCGACAAAATCTGCACTTTCCCTAATTCTGGGTTGCTCTCCAACCTCTAATTGTGTAGCGAATTTACCTTGCGGATTTATATAATTCACATCTTGGTTATATGCAGTATCATATTTTGCTATTGTGTTTGTCTGCCCTAACGGCACATAACTATAATCAACACCAACATCCGTATAGTCCATGAATTTAACTAAATCATAACCTTGGCTTTTGACTATATCAAAGAATTTTTTATTTCGTTGTAATGATTTCAAATCTGCCGTTTGTAAACCTTGAGCTGTGTCTATATTCTTTACAGTTTTGGAATCGATTCCACCCTCTATCAAAGCTTTTTTAAGCCTTTGTGGTAATTTTTTTGTTGTATCTAATATTTTGCTTGGCGTTACTTCTATTTCCACAACCCTAGGGTCGGATATAGGATCGTATTCTACAGTCTCTCCCTCAGATTCCTCAAACAACCTTTGATCCAGTCCTCTTTGCGAATACTGCTCTGCATACGATGGACTAGCACTATAAAAATCAACTCCTTCTTCTGATCTTCGGACATCTTTTTCTTTTTCACTTCTATACGCAAGACCTCTAAATAGATGTATTTTTTTGCCTTCTTCAGCATCCTTGTAATGTAATGGTTGCCCCGTTTTATCCATATTTTCTTTGTCTAGCTCTTGTCTTCTTTTGTCCAATTCCTGTGATGTCTTTCTTTCCAATCCTACTTCTTTAGCTGGAGCTTCTTGATCCAACTCTTCAAACTTTCCTGATGGGGTATCATACTCTACTGTAGTCTCACCTGTTATATTTGCAAGAACAGCGTCTCTATACTCATTAGCAGCCTCTTGTGTATCAAATGCTATCGGCTCTGTTAAAACAGTCTCCCCATCTTGTACTATATCTACTAAGAATTTATTACCGACTTGATTTACATCCACACGAGTATCTACACCCTCCTCAAATCTAGTTTGTGCTTCCTCTACCCCTGGATCAATCTCATAATTAAATTGATTTTTATCAGGCTTGTGACCATATCTTTCTTGCTGCTCTATCCTTGCAGCATCATTTCTACGATCCAACTGCTCTGCTATCTTTCTAATAGTCATATTATTAGCAAGTGTTCCTCCACCTGTCATCAATCCACCTGCCGCACCACCTATAAGAAATTGCTCTAATATGTTGGGAGCATTCTCCATTGTATCTGCGAAATATGTTTTTAAGCCTTCAGGGTCTCCGTTTATTGCATATTGTAGCAATCTATCTTTTAATGGTTGTGCTAATCCTGCAACTACTTCTTCAGCTCCCTCACTCATAAAGCCTTTTGCAGATTCTTTATACCATTTTCGCATTGGTGACTGTATTCCCTCTTCTATCCCCTCCTTTGCAACTCTATTTTTAAGAAGACCTCTCATTAAACGCTCTGTTCCAAACCTCTCTGTAGCATATTCTATTGCTGCCTCACCTAATACATATGGTATTCTTTCTAAATATGGCATTCCCTGTTCTTCTAATTCTTTATATTTTGACCCACCTGCACTACCAGAAAGTAGCATCGTTGCAATTCGGGGAGATTGTAAAGCATAACCTCCGTATAATACTGTAGCTATTTGAGGTGCTTGACCAACTAATTGACCGAGCATATAATGCCCTGCTACAGTATATTCACCTGCTGATGCCAATTCCCAAAAACCTTTATTGTCAAAGTAAGCATTAAACCCGCGTCTATACTTCTTTGAATATTCAGATGTTACTGCCGTCACCTCATCTAATACATCAAGCGGTTGGAAATCTCTTTTGTCAGATAATCCTATAAGTTCACCAAGCTGATTCCTCGCCAATGGAACATTTTCTTCTCCAAGCAACCATCTTATAGGTGCAATTTTATTATTATAAAACATATTAAATGCAGTTTCTGCAACAGGATTATCTGTTAAGAACTCGGCAACACCGACAAGACCTGTCGTTAATTCTGCTATGTTCCCTAAAAGATTGTCCGCAGTTGGTGATCCTGTCGTCCATCCATCCGCATGATGAACCTTAACATCATGCTCTGTATAAAACTTCGGTCTATCTGCCTGTAAAGCTGGATCGGGCATCATTCCTGTCAGTTGTTCTGGCTTCATTCGTCCAGATTTCTCAAAGTTTGCCACATACTCCTGCCAAATTCTTTCTGCCTCCTCAGTCCCCTCTTTAGCAGCAAACCCCTTTGCCTTCATCGCATCATCAACTGCCTTTATCTCTGCTTCTACATATGCATTATGCTCTTCAACTCTTCTCTTTATATACTTATTAATTAATGGAAATACTGATGCTTGCACATATTCTGCCGTATCTTCGATGGTTTGAAAGGTATCTATATCGGCAAAATATTCTTCTTTTCTATCGACAGGAATCCTTCCATTGTTTTGCTTAGAAATAACCCCCCACTTATCTTTCATAAATTTGACTGCAACTTGATGCTTATGCATCGTTGTGTCATATTCCAACTCTTCTCTAATGGATATAATATTTTTTACTTCTGGGTCAGTCTCCTCAATCTTTATACCACCACTATCTACACTATTTTGACCAAATACTGCTTGTAAATTCTCCTGATACCTTTTTTTCGTTGCCAACTCTTTTACTGCACCTGTAGTTTCATCTATAATAGTGTTTTTATCTTTTTTTCTTTCTAAAAGATATTCAAATTCATCTGTACCTGTCGCATTCGGTATAGATTTAGGTGGCAAGCCAGTCATTGTCCCATTAAAGCCCATTTCTTCAACAGACCATAGTTTATCGCTAGTTAAGTCTTTTAAGGTTAAATCCTGTGCTTCTAGGCTATTTTTCACCTGATCCTGTACTTTACCTAAATATGATGCATATTCTTCTCTATCCTCTATTGGATTTAAGCCTGTATAGTCTTCTACAAATTTTTCAACATCTCCATCTGCACCTTCCCATATTCTGTCTATTATAAGCTCTCCTGCTGCCTTGCCACTCTCGGCATCAGGATACTTAGCTGTATAAAGTGTGTTACCTTCCTTATCCTTAAACGGATCGCCTACTTCCATGCCATAATCATCTATCAATCGCTGTCTTAATTCAGGATTGCTAGGGACTATATGTGCTGAGAAGTTATTATGTCTTGTAGCTCTATCGCCTTGTTCTGCATCTGCTACGGCAAGATAAACCCCAGGATCAGTCGGATATTGCTTTATTGGTTCAGGCTGTTTTTCTTCTTTCTTAGGTGGCGTTGGCAGAGTTGTATCTATTTTAGTAGATTCTGAAGGTGCAGTTACCGTGGTATCTGGCAATTCTATTCGCGGGGTAGTTACGGTAGAATCTGTTGGAGTTGGCAGTACATTCTGCTCAAATTCATCAAATGTTCCTAATCCAGGATTATCAGGGCTAAAATGATCATAAAACTTTCTTCTTTTTGACGAATCTTGTAATGCCGATTCAAATTCATCAAAACTGCCTAACCCTGGGTTATCTGTGCTAAAATAGTTGTATAATTTTTGTGTTTTTTCTGACACTCAGACTACCAAGTAAACTCTTCTATTTTTTCCCCTTTAGGCAGGTCTCCTAATTTTTGAACCTTCCCTTTAGGCAGGTCTCCTAATTTTTGAACCTTCCCTTTAGTATCAATTTCTTCAGCCAACATACCCTCTGCTGGCAATATAGGTAGTTTAAGGAGTTCTTTTAATAATCTTGTGACTTTTTTTGTAGAAGCTCCACCAGATTCTGCTAAAGCTTTAAGTGAAGCCATTGGATCATTATCATCAAAACCCTCTTCAAACGATACTCCGTCATCCTCATCCCCGTATTCTGCTTTGATCTTATCCACATACCCTAATATTTCTCTCATTTGATCTGGAGTTACACCGTCTGGGTTTTTATCTACAATTCCTTTTATTTTCTCACCAAAGGTTGCAGTTTTAGATTCGTCTACATCTAGTGTCTCAGGATCATCAACAGTTATTGGATCTCCTGATGCTGATATTTGATCTATATCGAACAGTGATCGTGTTATATTGTCCCTTACCTTTTCTCTGTCCGCATATTGCTTATCTGCTTTCGTTTGAGCTGCTAGCTGAGTCTTTTGTTGATTGGATATAATTGTAGCTACCTTTGATGGATTACTTACCGCCCAAGGATGTGACCAAATTTGATCTGTAGACATATTTCCAACCTGTTTAAAGAAATCTACCGCTTCCCTATTTGTCTGAGCCTTTTTAATATTACCTGCCACATCAATGCCTGCTTGTAATTGTTTAAATATCTCTTTTCTTCGGAGTTTATACAACTCTTTTTCAGTTGGCTCTGCAAGGGTTGGAGCTTCTTCTGTAAATTCCTTAGCAGTGTATTCTTGTTTTGTTGGTGCTTCACCTGGAGCAGTTCTCTCAAAGTCCATAGTTGGTCGGTCGGTCGCTGTTTCTTCTTCAAACTTTGGCAACAATGCATCCATTTTCTTATTATATTTCTTTAACAACCTTTTTTTCTTATTTGCAGATATTCCCTCACCAAAAAGGTCTTCCACATTTGCATTTGGGTCTTTAGTTACTTGGTCTAAATAATCTTCAAAGCTTTCAAAATTATCTTTCACTTTTTCATACTGTTTTCCTGCTTTTGCAAATTGCTTATCACCAAGACCCCATCTTGTTAAAATTTCAGCCTTTTTGCTTGCCTCAAAGTATTCTGGAGATTGTTCCGCCGCCTCTGTAGCAGCTCGATACTGTTTCCATTGATTCTGCTTTTCCGCCTCTGTAGCATCATACGCTTTTGTGTCCTCTATATTCTGAAGAGCGGCAGTCTTAAATCTTTCCTTGTCAGCCTCTAATTTAGCCGCTTCTGACTGCTCAAACTTTTGTTGTGCTAATAAATTTGCATCTTCTTTCTTCTTTACCTTCTCATCCTCTGCTGTTTCAAAAGCTGTTTTTCTTTTTTCGTAGTCGGCTAATTGGGTATCATATTCGGTCTGCTTAGTCTTCTTTAGCTCCTCTTCGGCAGTTGCTATTCCAGGTACTGCTGAAGAGACATCTTCATAGACATAGCCACCTGTTCGATATTGGGCTATTCCATCCTTAGTTACTTTACCTCCTTTAGCTCCATACCAATTATCGTCATCTGTATATCCCGCCTGTCTTGCCGCAACCAAAGCATCATACGATTCTCCAGTATACCCTGATCCCTTTAAAGAGCTATAATCCATTCCTTCAATAGTTCCTGGCTTGGGAGTCAATGCCCCTGCCGTCTGCCAATCACTAGCCATTTTGGTTAGTCCTGGAGTAGCCCCCTGTAACGCGCCACCTAACATACTAAGACCTATGTTGCTTTGAGCATTTGCAACATTTCTGTTATATTGCTCCATTTGTTGATTATATGTATGGTCTGCTTGGCGATTAGCCTCAGATGCTCTAAATTGAGCCATTCTGTTAGCATCTGCTACAGCTCCCTCTTGTCTTGCAATTTCACCTGCTAATTTCATCCTTTGACCCTCTTTCTGAGCCTGCATTTGACGAGCTTGTGTTAATTGCTGATTTAATACTTTTTCACCTAATCCTGCCGTAGCCTGAGTCGTACCTTGTTGTAGTGCTAATTGTTTTTGGGCTTCTATACCACTTCCTTCTAATCCTTGTTGTGCTGCTTGGTATGCTAATTGTCTCTGCCCTTGTTGTTGTTGCGCTCCTATAGCACGAAGAGCAGGTCTCATTGCAAGTTCTGTTCTTGCTCTATTTGCTGAACGACCCCTTAAATCTGCCATATAACGCTTTAAATAGCCTGTATTAGCCCTTTGTTTGAATGCCCTTTGGCGCATAGCCCTTTGAGGCTTATTTGCTTTGGCTGCCCTGTATTTACCATACGCACTAATACCCGACCCTATTGCTCCTATTGCAGCACTTGCTAATAATGGAAACATTAATCATCCCCCCTTGATACAGCATCATATATAATAGTAAATATTTCATCAGCATTTTCAAGCTCAAAACTTGCCACTCTACCGTAAAGCCTACCTAAATCACCTAAACCTCTCCAAGTATTTTTTTGGAGACCTCTAATTGTAGTTGATCTTTCAATATTATTACTATCTTTATCGTTATATGCTAAGTTATATGTTAAATTTGCACTAGAATTGCCGTTATAATCGACTTTTACTCTTTTTATCTGCCCAGAGTCCATAAATAAATCCATCGTCTTTATATGGGCTTTATTACTCGTTAAATCATCTCCAGGGTATTTATAAATCTTATAATCTCTAGAATTTAAGAATAAATTCATATTCTCTGATGCAGAGCCTCTAGATAGAATTGAAGAGGACATTATGTTTAGTCCAGTAAATGTTGTCCACATTCTATATGTCATATGATATACATAAGATGTGTAGGTGGAATTGTCATGTAAAACATACACATTACGAAGAGGTACATAAAATCCTATGTAATCCCCACTTAAAGGTATATCTATTACATTTTTAGAAATATTCATCATACCCTCACTATTCCACCTAATGACCCCCTCTTCAGAGTACCATAATAGTTCTGCTCCTATTTTTGTTAGGGTTTTTGGAGCAAAAAGTCCAAATTGTAACTGCTCTTCTATAAGAGACTCAGCACTCCCTGCCCATCCTGTTGCAGTCCCTTTAAGTACAAATCTATTAATTGTATTACGGGTAAATATTAAAAATGTATTAGTGTATTCTTGCTTTAAAAACGATGGTGCAGACAGTATGTCCTCAACTGGCTCTTTTAATAACTTATAATTAAGATCAGGAAATCCATCTTTTCCAAGCTCTGACCACATGATCATATTGTCGTATTTATTATCAGTCCTATCTTTTGTCGTACCAAAACTTATATTATTATTCTGCGTATAATCATCCCAGTTGACTCCAACAGGGACTTCGTACCTAGGTGTTCCATTCCTCATTGAGAGGATTTGATTTTTATCTGTTATGTAATCACCAATCGTCATTTCAGTCACACCATAAAAACCATGAAATCCACTTTGCGTAAATTGCTGAGACTGTTCTTCTTCGTAAATGAGACCAGAAATAACTCTATTCATATAACTTGATGTTCCCAGCCCTATATCATACAACTGCTTATCCTTAAAGCGATCCTGAAAACTCTCATCTTCTCTAATTCCCTGGTATGACCGAACATCACTATCTGTTAAATCAAATTCTACCAGCGTCATCGGGCTATAGTGCTTTCCTGGTCTATAGTTACTGCCAGCCATAGTGCCAGTCTTATTGTATGCACCCGTTGGTAAACCTTCTGTCTCTGTGTCAACTAGAGACCAGCCCACAGCAATTTTTTCATCTATCATATCCCAAGACATATATACGAAAATACTAACATATTGATCTGGTTCTACATCCTCTATAGCTTTGATATATAGATTAGAATCCCATAGCGAATAGCCATTTTGAGATCCAATCCATGCCTTCAATCTTATTCCATCCTCCGTCAAGACTTGGCGATACAGTTGAAGATTAATTAAATTTCTTTTAGGGTCTTGATCAAGTTTTGGATCTTTTTCATCTTCAACACCCTCAAATCCTCCCCATGTAGTATGAGTATCGCCAGTTCCATTGTTAGACCAATAAGGCAGTCCCGTTCCCCCTTCCTGCTCTGTTACCAGCTTTCTTTCCAACTCTCCAGGACTCATCCCAGATACAGAGGTAGGTCTAAAATTGTCTCTATTATATCCTTTTGTTCGCGGCTCCCATTTTACATTCCTGGAAGCCGTTCTACCTGTTTCTCTAGAAAGAGCATCCCTTCGAATATATTTATTTCCCGCATACTCACTGACTTCTCCATCTGCATCCTCCGTTACATCACTTTCTCCAAGCTCAGATACCGAATCATAAAAATTGTCATAAAAAGTAACTGGATTATTGGGAATTGCGTCAGGATCATTAATAGATCCACAAGATATATAAAATATTGTGTTTAAATGCGATTCCCCTGTTCTATGTCCTCCATACTGCTCGATACCACCTGCCCCATGATAGTTTTTAAAATTTTCGAACCTTGTACCGCCATGGAATATTCCTTTTTCACTTTCCAGGCTACGAGAATCTGCAATATCTTTCTTTCTAAATGTAATTGTTGTGAATATATACCCTTTATCTGGCATTTGTCCTATAGATAACGCCTGTTTTCTAAAAGACCACCCTCCACACCAAGGCTTAAACGATCCTATACTATGATAATTTTTTCTTCCACTTTCAAACCCTAACGATTTATCTCCATTATTATCATAATTTCCACTAACTCTATATGATTGGTGCTGTAAAATTGGTAATTTTAATTGAAACACTCCAGGTATCATATAAAGTTTGTCAAGTCCTGATGGTAAAGATGTCCATGCTACATCATTTATATCATAAAAATTTTCTATATCTTCACCTGAGCTGTCAAGTGTTGATATAGGCGCTACACCTCTTGTTGTGGTTAAGTTTAGAGCCTGTGCTTTAACTTCGTCTATTGAAAGCTTATATGTTTGCACTTCAAATGTATCACCAATCCATTCTCCAGGAGAAGATGAAGCTAAATGGGTATGGTCTAAAGGAACTTCTTCCCCATCATCATCTTTGTTAACATAATATTCTACTGTCCCATCTTCCAAGGTTCTTGATGCATTGTGGGTTGGAGCGCCATAATGACTAGCCGATTGATGCCGATCATTATAGGTATTTGTGTAACCTGTGGTGGTGGTTATCGTTCTCTTTGTGTGTAGAACTGTATCCCAAGCTTCTGAAGGCTGCCAATTTCCTCCAAATGTATAGGCTTGATCTGCCACTATTTCAATAGGAGAGCTTGTAGGCGGAGCTATACAATGCTGAATAATTAAAGGATCATCAATTGAAGTTGCCTCACCGTTATTACTTAAATTCGCTCTATTTGCCAAATCATAATTTGGCTTTTCAATATCTCCCGTTCCAAGATCATCTGTGTTTGGAGTGGTTAATATTTCTGTACTACCTGATGGAACTCTTCTATGTTGAAAAACTTGCTGTCTTGAAAGTGCGCCTAATGTAGGATCGCTACTTAAACACCATCTTCCATAATGGATTCCGATGTTGTTTTCCCAATTAAAATGCTCTTCTTTATCAATTTCTGTAACCCCATCAGATTTAAAATGTTCTTCTCCCGCACCGCTTAACAAATTATGTACAGAAACATCATTATATTTATCCTCTATCCCCTCAAATCCATTACGCAAATACCACTCTCCATTTGCATCCTTGTCTGCACTGACAGGATTATTAAAGCAAAAATAAATTGTATGCCTTGCCGATGCTGCCAATAAGGGAATTTTTACATAAACATCTAAAATGCCAACTAAATTTGTACCGTCCTCCGCTTCTTCTCTCGCTGTCACATAAGTGTGCGGTACATAAACCATCAAAGGGGTTGTCATGTCCGTATCATATATTCTTAAATGTTTAGAGAAAAACTTATCTTTCCATTTTATTCCACGCTCACCTGCTATTCCTGTACCAATATCTGTTGGACTTGAACCCCCATCTGGATTTAAATAATAAGACCAATTTTGCATTACGACATTGCCAAGCTCATCTACCATATCCTTAGTGGACAATTGCACCTGAACTACAGCGTCCACATAATTACTTAAATTGTCATTAACTATATTGATAGGGGTCATGTATTGGAAGTTGCCAGGGATATTTGCCTGCTTAGTTATACCCCCCACCATAACCACTCCTGCATTTACCGCAGAGGTCTTACAGGGCATCCCTGCATCATTCTCGTATGAAATTACCTGCCCTACTGACTTAATATTGGTTAAAGTATATGTATTTCCTGTATTTATCGTTGCCGTAGTTTTCTCATTTATTTCCTTTTGAACAGAAAACTCCATGCTATCAAGCTCAACACCTTCTGAATATCGAACAATACGATAATAAATTTTAAAATATTTTAATTTTTTCCTTAAATTTTCTGGAATATTGGGAACATTTAGATCATAAACGGTCAGACTTTTAATAAGCCTTACATCACTTACGCCATCCTCTGCTATTTTGAAAAACTGACCATTTGCCCAATCAGACATTGGAGACGGATTACTTTCATCTCCTGTTTCCGTAACTACTGTATATTGAGCCTGTATCAACCCCATACCGCCTAAGTTTTTACCATCTACATCTGTCGTATATTCTATTGAAGAGCTTTTTGCATGGTAATCTTCCCCTTGGCTCTTTAAAGTGATCCTAGGCTTGTTTTTAGGGGCTTTTAAACCTGCAAACGATGCAACCAGCTCACCATTAGGAGTAACTGTCACTTTCTGTATAGGATTTACGCCATCATTTATATAGGCATTTCTATCGCCTACTGATATATCAATTTTAGATTCACTTGTATATGCTAACCCTGCATCATAAACATCCTGCAAGTAAGATTCGCCTGTATTTTCATTTTTCATAGTCCAAGTAAAAACATCTTCCATTATCTCTACTTGGCGCGTCCTTCTTCGTCCAAATGACCTATAAGACTCAGTTCTAAACTCTCCCGTTCCAACAGTTGCCATCCCTGGTATTAGCAATTCCAATTTATACTCATTAGTTTCCCTTTCTACTCCATATACAAACAACATATAATCCTCAAATTCTCCGTTGATTTTATTTGGAGGATAGTAAGGGTCAGAAACAAATATTATTGCTTTAAAATGATCATTTAATTTTTCAGATAAATCGGCACTAAATTCAGAAGGGTCGGTTCTTTTCTCAAGTCTACCGACCCCTCTAATCTCATAATTAACACATTCTTGAAGCTGATCCTCTTCAAGCGTATCTGGGCGATCTACATTATTGAGACCGCCCGTTAATGATACGAAGGCTTTTTTTGCCACTATGCCTCTCCGTTAACCGAAGGTACATCTTTGACAAAATATTCATTTTGCAAGCCTTGCAATGTATGTATGCCACCTATACTTTGCCCTAAAGCTTGCTCCACCTTATTTAATTCGCCAAGAAGCTCTTCTTTTTTAGCAACTAGCTTATTATGCAATTCAACTTTTTCCTCTAACTGAGTTTTTATTGAATCAGATGTTATTTTCTTGTCAGTTGAAGGAGCATTGGTATGCTCTTTCTTTACTTCCTTTGTAGCCATTAAGACCCCCTTTTTGTTTGTTATTTTTTCTCTAAGGCTTCTACCTTAGCTGATAATTCTTGTATTGATTTTACTAATAGTGGTACAAGTTTTGAATAATTTACTGACTGTGGATGGATCACCTCTTTTGTCTTTGTCTCACCATCTACATCAACATACTGTTTTGTTGTCATAGCATCCTTTTCACCACTTGCACAATATGGGACAACTTCCATCACTTCGTGTGCAAGCAATCCATCCATACGTCTTCCAGTCTTCTTCCATTTAAAATCATATATATTCAGCTTATTTATCGTGCCTATAGCATCAGAAACTGGTTTTAAATCCTCTTTCAATCTATAGTCTGAAGTCTGATTGAAATCAATACCAGTACCATCTGATTTTATACTACCTATCTCACCTCCCTGATCTTGAAACTTTAGATAATATGCACCAGTAACATCTGGATCACCACTATAATCCAAATCCGCCAAGACATAGGATGAGGATACAGTACCACCACCATTCCAAACCCTTAATCCTGGATCGCTGCTTGGAGCGCTTGCCCAAACCTCTAAATTTGCTGCTGGATCAGAAGACCCAATACCGACCTTTCCATCTGCTTTAATTCTCATTTTTTCTGTAAGACCATCATCTGAAGCATTGTTTGTTGCAAAAAGCAAATCTGCGTGATGATTAGTAGCAGTAGAACTAGCACCAGCCTCTCTTAGGCAAGCTATACCTGCACCAATAGCATCTAGGTCATCAGTTTCAGTAGATACATCAAAGGCTATACCAGCATAAGTATTTGTGCCAGTATTGCTATTTCTTAATATAAGATTATAATTAGATATAAGCTCTTCGTTATCCCATGTAGAAGCACTACTTTTCTGTATATCTAGAAAGGACTGAGGCGTCGCAGTCCCAATACCGACATTGCCTATACCTGTATCATAAGCATCTATAGTCATAAGGGTAGCACCACCAGCACCTTTAAATGTATGATTGCCATATGCGGTTGAATACTCTATTCCACTATCACTTGTTGCTGTGGCATGTATTTTATACCCAATATAGGCTCTTTCAGAATTATCTTGTGCCGACCACATCACTTTTTGAGTACCAGCACCACTTGCTATCTGGGCAAGAAGTATATTCCCAGATTGTATCTGTAATTGTTGGGCTGGAGCAGAAGTCCCAATACCGACCTCCCCAGTATCTAGTATTGTCATTTTAGTTCCACCATTTGCAACAAAAGCCATATTGTTAGTATTGTGATCATATTCAATTTTCCCAATATCATCATCATCTGCATCTCCAAACTGTATATTCCCAGTAGAACCTGTTCCAGAATATATTGTCATCCCTGTATGCCCACTAGATTCAAGTAGAAGCTCATCAGCAACAGCATTGGCAGCGATAGCCCCAGCACTAGACGACTCAATGTGCAATTTTCCTAGTGGCGCATCAACCCCAATACCGATATTGCCACTTTCTTTAATAGTCATAAGCTTACTTGCTTCATACTCTATATGGAAATCTGCATTATTTATTAGCTCCCAATTAACACTGCCTCTTGTAAGCTGTAGTTTGACCTCTCCACCCGCAGATGCATCCTCAACATGGAGATGAGCATCGTCTCCTAAAATATGTAAATTACATTCTGGAGTAGCCGTTCCTATACCAACATAACCCGTATCTGCTATTGTCATAGCTAGTGCCAACGCACCATCACTTAATGCTCCTGAATTGGTAAAGAATTGTATTTGCCCCTTATAATCATTGCCCGTTCCCTCGTGACCTGCCTGTATAGTTGCAAGCTCATGTGCAGTTCCGTCTGCTTTTTCACCTTTAAATAATATCTTAGATTCACGACCAGTTGCATTGTCTGAAGTATCGTCCATAGCACTGTTTTCGTGTTCTGTATTGGTAAATGTTAGATATGGAGATGTACCAGTAATTGCTTGATTACTTAAAGCAGCAGCACCATAAGACAATGTCCCCGTTACCGTCAAATTACCAGATACCGTTCCATCCCCCGTTACAAGGAGATTATCACCTATTCTTACATCTGATGTTGTATGACCTATTGCCACATCCACTCCAGACAAGTCTGTTCCTATCTGTATACCTGCACCAGCATAATTATTTGTAGTTATATCTGACCTTATATGTACTTGCCCATCTGCATTTAATAATAAATCACCAACATTTGAACCATCTGAATTAAGTGCTGAAATTGTTAGCGTTTGTGTAGAACCAGTGTTAGCCGTCATAGTAAGATTTGAATTTGCTGTACTATCTATACTAACTATCCCCGCATCTACTGCAAATGTTTTTCCAGAGGCTACATTTATATCCACACCACCTGCATCTGAGGTTAGTTCAATAGAACTTTCACTTGTTCCCTGATCTGCATGTATCTTAATTGTTTCACTTGTTCCACCATCTGCTGTTAAAAGTATTGCACTGGCTAGATTAGCAGTAGATTTAATCCCAATACCACCCGCATCACTTAAAAGCTGTATAGATGCTGATCCTTCGGTCACAGATGTACCTTGATCGTTAAAAAGCGTCATAGATGAGGTTGTACCTCCATCTACTGTTAAATTGATCGCATTGGCTAAGTCTGCCGTTGATCTAAGTTCTACACCACCTGCATCAGAAAGAAGTGATACTGAAGCAGCACCCTCTGTTACTGATGTTCCTTGGTCAGAATGTATTTTTATAGTTTCAGATGAACCGCCATTTGCTCTCACATATATAGCCGATGCCTCATTTACTGTCGATGTTAAGTTCAAATTACCGCTTGAGCTTATACTTAAATCTGTACCGTCACCCTCAATTTTTTCCCCAGCATCGCCAAAAATCAAACCAACATCATTCGGTAGATATATATCTCCACCACTCCCTGCTGTTAAATTGATATGTCTTCCAGAATTAACTGTTAAATCAGTTCCATCGCTCTCTATCTTCTCATTAGCATCAGTAAACTGAAGACCCACATTCGTTGGAATAACCACATCTGTGGTGGCTGTTAAATTGATTTTACCACCAGAACTTATAGTAAGGTCAGTATCATTTGATTCAATCTTTTCAGAATCATTAGAATCGAATACTAAACCAACATTTGCAGGTATATTTATATCATTTGTAGCTGTAAGTAGTATATCAGCACCACTTCCTATGGTCAGATTTGTACCATCACCTGATACATATTCACCAGAATCTGCAAATTGAAGCTTTTTACCATCAGCTACTTGTATGTAAGTAACAGGAGTTAAAAAGATTTCACCACTTGAAGTCGTAGAAAGAGTTAAATTTGCACCTGCTACTGTAAAATTAGAATTTTGACTTGTTGCGTCAAGTGTTATTGCCCCAGAAGAGTTTACATCAAGACCAGCAGTACCAGTAGGCGCTAATTCCACCTCGGCAGATGCGAGCTTAATCCATGTCGTTGCAGCCATATCAAGTTTTCCTGCCGCAGAAGAATATATATATTGTGAATCTGCTCTAAATTCAAGTCTTTTATCTGTTGTAAACTGTAAAGCATCTTCTGCCGCTGTTATCGGAAATGCATTAGCACCACCCGCTCCATCATCTGTCCATAATGCTTTTTGAGTTGTAGCGTGTATACCTACCCTGTCGTCAGTTCCCCCTATAGCCACTACCTGTTTATATGTGGTACTTAATTTTTCTCCGTACAAATAATTACCCATCTTTAACTCCTTATTCTAATATTTATATATCTTATCATACA